>Ga0180007_10000100_pt1 | contig 151858 bp, 141 predicted proteins | sample MM_PC_MetaG_FD_121122 | JGI IMG/M metagenome (GOLD analysis project Ga0180007, IMG submission 121122) | Groundwater microbial communities from the Aspo Hard Rock Laboratory (HRL) deep subsurface site, Sweden - MM_PC_MetaG | ecosystem: Environmental > Aquatic > Deep subsurface > Groundwater...
AAAAATCAACATGCCATTATCATCAAAGAATCAGATGAAATTGGAAAAAATTTCTTTCATTCATTTTATGAATCATTAAATTTAAGCATTCATGAATATTCTTTTGTTGGTCACGATCAAACGATCGCTTATTCATTGGCAATCCCTTTTTCGTCAACCCTAGTTTTTGCTGCTTGCATGCGGAAACAAGATGCACCCGGAACGACTTTCAAAAATCATCTAAAAATTGCCGAAGGCTTACTTTCGGAAGATGTTTTCCTGATTTCAGAGATTTTATTCGGGCCCCACAGTGCATTTCAATTGGAACGGATCAAAGATCAATTAATTCATTTACTTGAAATCATAAAAAATAAGGATACTGAAAAACTTCATCAATATCTCCATGATATAAAAAAGAATTTGAACTCCCCGGCCATAAGGCCGGAAGAATTCATTGAAACCTTAAATAATATGGAACACGGCATCATTTAAAAATTTAACAAATCCATTTCAGCTTTAAATTTTATATTTGTTCATGAATTGGGACTTGCATATAAAAGGATTTAGGTCATTTTTATCTTTCGAAAAGTCATTGTCGAAAAATTCTATAGCCGCTTATACAACTGATGTTGAAAAGTTAGCTTCGTATTTTGATCAATCGGATATTGATATCTCTCCCGACAAGGTAAAGCATGAGGACTTAAAAGGGTTTATTATCTGGATAAACAAATTGGGGGTAAGTTCCAGCACTCAAACACGCATCATTTCAGGGATCAAGGCATTTTACAAATACATGCTGATGGAAGAAATCATCAGTCAGAACCCGACAGAACTTTTAGAGTCGCCACGAATTGGACGTAAATTGCCCGATACCCTCAATTTAGATGAAGTGAACATGCTCATCGACAGCATTGATTTGAGTACTGAAAACGGTCAGCGAAATAAGGCAATTCTTGAAACCTTATACGGCTGTGGCCTTCGTGTAACGGAGTTAATTGAATTAAAATTATCCAATTTACATTTTAAACAAGGTTATATAAATGTTGTTGGTAAAGGAAATAAAGAGCGACTAACACCTATCGGCTCGGTGGCAATGAAAAATATCCAGCTTTATATCGATAATTACAGAAATCATCAAACAATACAGTCGGGTGAAGAAGACATCGTTTTTTTAAACAACCGGGGTCACAAACTTTCGCGAGTCATGATTTTTTTAATCATCAAAAAACAAATGGAACTGATTGGCTTGAGAAAAAAAGTAAGTCCACATACGTTAAGGCATTCATTTGCCTCACATTTAGTGGATAAGGGTGCTGATTTAAGGGCCGTACAGGAAATGTTAGGTCATGAATCAATCACTACCACCGAAATTTACACTCACCTTGATCGAAATTATTTAAAGAAAACCATTGAGGAATTTCATCCACGATCAAAAAAGAATAGAAAATCACGGGTATGAAACCCCAAAGCCCCGAGAATTCGGGAGAAACAAATACCGTAGCAGAGTTGCGGGAAACCTGACTGTTGTCAGGTAAGTTAAACCGCATGATATCCCTCGACTATCGCTCGAGATCCCAGCCTGCCCTCATTCGGCGGGTATAACGTTTGGTTGGAGTTCGGCTAAATGATTTTGAGAATCAAAATCATAGTCTCACTAATTAAAACTCTTCAATCTCGCCGTGTTCATCAACAAGAACACCCCAATTCACAGCAATTAATTCTTTATCTTCAAAGAAAAAATCAATCATGCCGTCCTCAAAAGAAAGCCTGTATTCTCCATTTTCTTCAATATCGGTTTCAATATCGGAAAAACCATTGGCTTTCATCAAATCGGTAATTTGCTTTTCGTTCATTTTAAAAACCAATTCACCAAATAATAAGGTATTGGCATTATCGGTTTCAAAACAAGAAACGATTGATTTCTCAGCCCCCCTACCTTCAATAAAAACAGACAATCCCAGATTCCAATAATTCATTATTACGGTATTGAAATCTTCATCTTCCTGAATATTTTCAATATCTTCAGCATCGCCAATGGTTGCAACCACCTGCTCAATGGTGAATCCAAAATTAATTTCCCCGAATCCGACTTTGGGTTTAATATTAAGTGTTAATTTACTCATGTTATGATTAATTTATTTTATCTATTTAAATGGTGAATTAGGTTCTTTTGCCATGTGATTATAAACCATTTTATCCAAATATTTTGGAAAGAACTTATTTATCAGCACAGTCATTTTCCCTTGAAAGGTTAAAACTAATGAATTTTTTCGTTTCATGATCGCTTTATAAATTCTATTTGCAACTTCTTCAGCCGACATCATTTCTGCTTCATCCCGCGGAGACTCTCCTTGCTGCGATCCGTCACTTCCCAGAGCGGTTGTCCTGATATTTGATGCGGTAAAACCCGGACATGCAATTAAAACATGTAAGCCTTTTTTTAAATTCTCAATTCTCACCGTTTCCAAAAAACCATGAATTGCAAATTTAGAAGCGGAATAACCGGTACGTCCGGGTAATCCTTTATATCCTGCAATGGATGAAACCCCGACCAAAGACCCTTTTGAGGCTAAAAGATAAGGCAATGCATATTTCGAACAATAAACGGTTCCCCAAAAATTCACATCCATTAATTTCCTGATTACGTTTAAATCCAAATCTTCAAACAGAGCACGCATCGAAATACCTGCATTATTTATTAATACATCTATTCGACCATATTTATCAACAGCCTTTTGAATCAAATTCTTGCAATCTTCCTCTTTACTCACATCTGTCATCACAGGAAGAATGTCTTTGAAATTTCCACTCAATTCCTGAACAAGTTCATCAAGTTTATCGATGCCGCGTGCCCCCACTACCAAAGCGGTCCCGGGTTCGGCAAATCTTTTTGTCAATGCTTTCCCAATCCCTGAAGAAGCGCCGGTTATAACTATTACTTTTTTAATCATCTATTTTACTAATGTATGCCTGCAAGTATAAATATTTTTATTTAATAAAGGTCGGTTTGTGTATTTTATTTATTAAATATAATTTTTATCTACATCATTTAATCATTGAAAAAAGCATCAATCAAATCTTTAATCTATTTTTGTATAAAATAAAGGACATGCTCACGAACCGACAATTATTTACATTAAATCTTGCTTGCCCGGCTGCCACGCCAATGGCTCTGGAAATTGTGCGTGCTGAAGGCATTTATATGTTCGATGATAAAGGCAAAAGATATGTTGATCTGGTTTCCGGAGTAGCAGTAAATAATATAGGGCACAGGCATCCAAAAGTCATTGAAGCCATTAAAGATCAATTGGATCAATATTTACATTTGATGGTTTATGGGGAATATATCCAAAGTCCACAAGTGCAATTAGCAAAGCTTCTTACCGATAATTTACCTGTCAGTTTAAATTCTGTTTATCTGGTAAACTCAGGGAGCGAAGCCATTGAGGGTGCATTAAAACTTGCAAAGCGTGTTACGAACAGAAGCCGGATTTTCTCCTTCAAAAATGCCTATCATGGCAGTACGCATGGCGCATTAAGTGTTTTGGGAAATGAAGAATTAAAAAATGCCTACCGTCCGTTGTTACCCGATGTACATTTTCTAAATTTCAATAACGAAGATGATTTAGAAAGGATCAGCAACCAAACGGCGTGTGTGCTTGTTGAGCCAATACAGGCCGAAGCAGGAATTATTTTACCCGAAAATAATTATTTAAAAAAGCTCAAGGATCGTTGCATCGAAACCGGTGCACTGTTAATATTTGATGAAGTTCAGATGGCTTTCGGCCGAACGGGGAAATTGTTTTCATTCGAGAATTTTGATGTAATTCCTGATATAATATGCCTGGCTAAAGGCATGGGCGGAGGCATGCCCATTGGTGCATTTATTGCCTCCCGGGAAATGATGAATACCCTCACCAACAAACCTGAATTGGGGCATATCACAACTTTTGGCGGTCATCCGGTTTGTGCCGCAGCAGGGCTGGCAAGCTTAAAAGTAATTATTGAAGAAAAGCTTGCTGAGAGTGCCAATGCAAAAGGCGAATTATTCAAAAAGAACCTTACCGGACTTCCCGGGATAAATCACATCAGAGGAATGGGTTTAATGTTGGCGATTGAAGTGGAAACCCAGGATTTGAACAATATAATCATTAATCAATTACTGGATAAGGGACTCATTGTCGATCGTTTTCTATTTAATCAAAATGCCTTTCGGATTGCCCCACCCCTGACAATAACTGAGGACCAGATTGAAGAAATATCGGCAAATGTGGCTCAGTGTATCATTGATGCTAATCAAAGATGACCATATTTGCACTCACAAATGAGCTAATTTTCCCTGATCCGGGCTTGGCAAATGAGGATGGATTGCTGGCGGTAGGTGGCGATTTAAGTCTGGAACGCTTGCTTTTGGCTTATCAGCATGGTATATTTCCATGGTACGACGATCATTCACCCATCCTTTGGTGGGCATTAAATCCGCGTATGGTTCTTTTTCCAAATAAATTTAAGGTCTCAAAAAGCTTACGTCAGCTTATCAATAAAGAAATTTTTGAAATCAGGATGGATCATAATTTTAAAAAAGTGCTGGATCAATGCAGCCTGGTTCCCCGTAAAGATCAGCATGGAACCTGGATTAACGATGAAATGAAAAATGCTTACGTAAACCTCTTTGATTATGGATTTGCACATTCTGTTGAAGTATATTTAGATCAAGAATTGGTTGGCGGATTGTATGGAGTTGCGATCGGGAAAATATTTTATGGAGAGTCCATGTTTCATCTGGTAAACAATGCTTCAAAAGTTGCCTTCTATTATTTAATACAAAAACTAAATTCGTTAAATTACAATCTAATTGACGCACAGATGGAGACCCCGTTAATCAAGAGTTTGGGTGGAGAATTGATCCCTTTGGAAGCATACAGGGCAATACTGAAATCATCTATCGACAATACAAATTTTCAATGCAAATGGTGAAATAAAATGAGTATGGAAAACAAATTTATGCAAAGGGCCATTGAGCTTGCCCGATCCAACATTACCAATTTAAAAGGCGGGCCATTTGGAGCGGTAATTGTGAAAGATCATAAAATTATCGGAGAAGGATGCAATGAGGTGATTTCGAATAACGACCCCACGGCACATGCTGAGATTGTGGCCATCAGAAATGCCTGCAAGAACCTGAACAGTTTTCAATTGGACGATTGTGAAATCTATACCAGTTGCGAACCCTGCCCCATGTGCCTGGGAGCAATTTATTGGGCGAGGCCGAAAAAGATCTATTTTGCTGCAACAAGAGAGGATGCAGAACAAGCAAATTTTGATGATTCTTTTATTTATAAAGAAGTATCTTTGCCCATTGATCAGCGAAAAATTCCAATGGTTCAGATGATGAAAGTTGAATCAAAAACAGTATTTACTGAATGGAACGCACAAAACATTAAAATCGATTATTGATTATTTTTTATTGAATATAAATATTATACTTATTATGAGTTTTGAATTATCAGGAAAATTAATTGAAAAATTAGAAACCCAACAAGTTACCTCAACTTTCAGAAAGCGTGAATTCGTTCTGGAAAAGAAAGAATCTGCTTCTGGAAGGGAATTTATTGAATACATCAAATTCCAGCTTAATCAGGATCGTTGCGAGTTATTGGATAGCTGCAAATTAAACGACGAACTGAATGTTAGTTTTAACATTAAGGGCAGGAAATGGGAAAAAGATGGAAAAGTGAGCTATTTCTTAAACCTTGAAGCCTGGAAAATTGATAAAGTATTAGGCGAAAATGGTCAGTCGGCACCTCCGCCATCCATGGCAGATATTCCACCCGAAATGGATGACGATTTACCCTTTTAAATATGAATAACAGATCAGCATTGGTTTTTGGAGGAAGCGGTTTGGTTGGGACCGAATTACTGAAGCTTTTAATCTACGATTCTACCTATCATACGGTAATTTCAGCAGGAAGAAGGAACTTAGCGATCCAACATCCTAAACTTAAGCAACTCATCCTCGATTTCGATCAATTGGAGTCACAACAGGAATTATTTGCCGGACACGACGTTTATTGCTGCCTGGGCACCACCATCAAAAAAGCCAAAACCAAAGAAGCATTCCGAGCCATTGATTTTGGTTATGTAACAAGAATTGCTGCGATGACTGCAACGAATGGCATTGGGAATTTCGCGCTTGTCTCCTCCATCGGAACGGATAAAAATTCTGGTAATTTTTATTTGAGAACCAAGGGAGAAATGGAAGAAGTGGTCAGGCAACTAAAATTTAATACGCTGGTAATTCTTCGGCCTTCCTTTTTATTAGGGGATCGAACCGAAAAAAGATTTGGTGAGCGAATTGCTAAAATTGCCATCCAGTTATTTAGTCCCTTACTCATCGGAAAACTAAGGAAGTATCGGGGAATTGAAGCAAAAGCAGTAGCAAAAAAGATGATGAACATGATCCTTGAGGGCAATACAGGAACCTTCATCATTGAGTCTGATTTGATTAACAAATAAAAATATTGAACAACAAAGTAAAGGCACACCTTGCACTGATTGGCGGTAACCTGATTTATGGGTTGAATTATGTGGTTGCCAAAGGCATCATGCCCGATTACATTTCCCCAAAAGGAGTTATCTTTTGGCGGGTGCTGATTGCTTTTATTTTTTTTAATGTGTACAATTTATTTTGGGGTAAAGAAAAAGTTGATAAAAAAGATTTACTCCGACTGGCTGTTTGTGCCCTTTTTGGGGTTGCCATTAATCAAATCATGTTCTTCGAAGGGCTAAACCTCTCCACCCCTATCAATGCATCCATCTTAATGACAAGCACACCCATCATTACCACAATCTTTGCTTTTTTTCTTATTAAAGAAAGACCTAACTTACTGAAAATAGTTGGTATTATTATGGGAACAAGCGGAGCAACCGCCATTATTTTAATGGGAGGTAATTTCTCGTTAAGCTCCGATTTATTTGTTGGCAATTTATTTTTATTCCTGAATGCTGTTTCCTTTGCGTTTTATCTGGTGATTGCCAAACCTTTGCTGGTCAAGTACAAAACCATGACCGTTATCAGATGGGTTTTTAATTTTGGGATCATATTTGCATTGCCTTTCTGCATTAAACCGGCTCTGGAAGTTAATTATCAGTTATTTGACTTTAGGGTTTGGGCCTCCATGTTCTATATCTTGTTTGCGGTAACTATTTTGGCTTACTTGCTGGTTAGTTCTTCGTTAAGGCATGTGAGCCCGATTGTTACCAGCTCCTATATTTACACCCAACCCTTTATCGCATCAGTAGTATCCGTATTTATCATGCACGAAAAACTCACCCTTATTGAAATCATTTCTGCTTTGCTTATTTTTTCAGGGGTTTATTTTGTGAGCAGGCAGAAGCGGAAAGCATTAGCCTAGCTTAGATATCCCAATTAAACATATTTAACAATATTTTGATAAACCGAAGCGGACGCGAAGGAGAATAAAAAAAGCCCATCAAAAAATGGGCTTTCGCTTTTTAGATGCTTTTTGTTCTGTTTAAACTTTCTCCACATGGAAAGCTTCAACCAGTGATTTTAACCCTGCACTTGGACGATAATGAAGCTTAAGTTGTTTTACATTGTGAGAACTGACTTCTTCGGCAGTTGCCATCGAATCGCTGTTTACATTTACACTAAAACTTCCCAGATTACCCAGCCTGACTATTTTTCCTTCTTCCAAAGCCTGAGGAATTACTTCGGTGAGGGCGATCAGTACCGCGTAAACATCTGTTTTGCTAACAGTCGACATCATAGAGATTTGCTTTGACAAACTGTCAAGGGTTATATCACCCTGGTTAACGGCTACGGCATAAAACCTTTTGGCTGTTGCCGGATCACGCGGATTGATGCGTGTGATTGCTTTAATTTTAATTGACATAATAAAAGTTTTTAATGAATATTAGGTTGATTTTTATAGTTAATACCAAATATTATTTATTTGTCGCACCTCCATTGCAAAAAATATTATCTGATGATTACCTATCATTCTAAATATCAGGACTGTTGAGCGGCATACCACCGCTTATAGATTATCACAAATTTTTTTGTACTATTGGAAAAATGGTATTAAAAAGAAGCAGATAATAAAACCTTTTGAGTAACCGACAAAAACCTTTTGAGTAATCAACAAAAACCTTTTGAGTAAAGTGGGAAAACCTTTTGAGTAATTTCCAATTTAAACCTAAGAAATGATAAAAACATAAAACCTTTACATTGAGCGAAGACGAAGTGCGAAACCTTTACACTGAGCGAAGTCGAAGTGCGAAACTTGAAAATTCTTGATACATAATAAATAAAATAATATATTTACTAAAAATAAACAGAATGCTTCCTCGTATCGCCTATCTGACTCAAGATGGATGTATTTACGATACACCTTATCGCATATAAACAAGTTATCGTTCATTGTAAAAAGACAGAAACAGACGACAGAATGATGAAGAAATTTTTGCTGCATAAAAACAAAAAAAAAGAAAACTCACAGCACATTCAGGCACATTTTGCTGCCCCAATGCACGGGCGACCGCTTCACAGACAAAAGAGTCATCATTTTGACAACGCATCAACCTGTTGAAAATTGATTATTTGATTGTTAATAAGTTTTAAATCTTTGTTGTTCATTGATTTAAAAAAGAATCTTATAATTGACAATTATTGTCAAGTTAATATTTTCAAATTGAAAACGACCGGAGAAATAATTAGAACCAAACGAGAAAAGAAAGGGTTGCTATTGCGACACGTTTCTGCTCAACTCGACATTGACACAGCTATTCTTAGCAAAATTGAACATGGCGAAAGAAAAGCGACAAGAGAACAAATAACTAAGTTGGCTGAAATTCTCGAAATCAACAAGAAATCATTGCTAGTTCAGTATTTGAGTGAAAAGATTCTTTATGAACTTAAAGATGAGGAATTAGGAATTCAAGCACTAAAAGTTGCTGAAAAAACTATCAAGTACGGAGTAATTAAAAACAAATAAAATGACAGAATTATTATCCATAAAAGAAGCAAGTCTTTGGGCTACAGAATATTTAGAAAAAAATGTTACGACTTCTAATATTTCATATCTTATTCAGTATGGTAGGATTAAAAAGGTTGGTGATAATGGCTCAACTCAAGTTATCAAAGAAGAACTTATAGAATATTATAAAGACAAAAATAAATCACGACAAGAGGAATGGAAAGAACAATTAGGAAGTGATTTAAATTGGGCATTGTCTTTTGAACAATACAAAGAAGCTGAAACAACTAAGCATGTTCACAGACTACATCCATACAAAGGAAAATTTATTCCGCAATTAGTAGAATACTTTTTAGATGACCATACGGATAAATTTAAGAAAGAAGTTTACTTTAAACAAGGTGACATAGTTTATGACCCATTCTCAGGCAGTGGTACAATAATGGTTCAAGCATGTGAACTAGGAATTCATGCAGTTGGAAATGACGTTTCGGCTTTCAATGCTCTTATTGGAAATTGCAAAGTGACTAAATATAAGCTCGTTGATGTTCAAACTGAAATTGACAGAATTTCAAGAGTACTAAAATCTTTTTTATTAGCCCACAAAACACTTGAATTTGAAGACAAGCTTTTAAAAGAGTTGAATGTGTTCAATAATAAATATTTTCCAGTACCAGAATATAAATACAAAGTAAAACATAAAGAGATTGACGAGAAAAAATATGGTGAGGAAAAAGAAAAAGAGTTCCTTCCTGTCTTCAACAATCTAGTTAAGGAGTATAAAATTAAACTACGCCAAGACAAGGAAGATTCATTCCTTGATAAATGGTATACTCAACATATTCGTGATGAAATACAAGTTGTATTTAATGAAATCAAAAAGATAGAAAATCTAGACACAAAAAAAATCGTTAGTGTTATTCTAAGTCGAACAATAAGAAGTTGCAGAGCAACGACTCATGCTGACTTGGCGACTTTGATTGAGCCAATTACTTCCACTTATTATTGTGGTAAACATGGAAAGATGTGTAAACCATTATTCTCAATTCTTAAATGGTGGGAAACATATACCAAAGACACAATTAAAAGATTAGTACAATACAATAAACTCAGAAAAGATACTTTCCACACTTGCTTAACAGGTGATAGCAGGAATATTGACATCATTGAAGGACTTAAAAAACTTAACCCTGAATTTTCGAAGCTTGTTGAAATGAAAAAAATCAATGGAATATTTTCATCCCCACCTTACGTTGGTTTAATTGACTATCATGAACAACATGCATATGCTTATGACTTATTTGGTTTTGAACGCAAAGATGAATTGGAAATTGGTCCTCTATTTAAAGGGCAAGGTAGAGAAGCAAAACAAAGCTACATTGAAGGAATAAGTGCAGTATTGAATAATGCAAAGAGATTTTTCATTGATGAATATGACGTATTCCTTGTAGCAAACGATAAATACAATATGTATCCAATAATTGCCGAATATGCCGGAATGAAAATCGTTAATCAATACAAACGACCAGTTTTAAACAGAACCGAGAAAGATAAAAGTGCATATTCTGAAATAATTTTCCATTTGAAATCCAAATAATGAAACAATTACTAGATAGATTACAAATATCAATTGAACATCTTAAGTGTCTTGATGAAGTCTTTGCAGAACATAATAAGGAATATCAAAGAATAAGTGATCTATTGAGTTCAGATGAATTCAATCCAATTTACGAAGAAATTTCGAGGGAACTATATGCCGGAGGAAAAACTGCTTCTAATAGCAGAGTAAAATTGAATCGCCAAATGATACTTGGCGACATTATAGAATATATTTTCTCAGGTAGGGCCTATTATTATGCTGCTAAATCAGACGAACATTTAAAGAATTTTTACAAACTAATCTTCTACTCTGTTAATCAGATGTTGTTGTTTGACACAATAACAGTTAACCCAGATTTAAGGAGAGCATACATTGAAAAACTTGAAGAAAAAATACCTTGTGAAATACTTTATGAAAAACCAGGTGATAAGAAATTAGCAGAGCAAATAAAAGAAAGTGAAGTTAAAATATGGCAAACAGAATGGACTTCGGCCATTGATGATTTTATTGATTCACTTTTGCCGAAAACATTAGGTGCACCAAAGGAGTTAATTGTATTTGCAGAATTTATTCGATTACGATTTGGAATAATAATCCCTTTGTTACTTATTCAGAGAATTTTTGGAAATAAAAACCCCATTGCACCACCTGACTTTCTAATTCTTCAAAACAATAAAGAAATATATGGAATTGAAGTTGGCTATAAAAAGGAACTTCAAAGTCGTGAGTTTTCGATAAGAACTTCGATTCCAACATTTGCTGTTGATTTAAAGCGAAACATGCATAACAGATGTCCAAAATGTGGTGAGAATATTTTATATTGTGATGTGTTGATTGAGAATTATTCTAATGGAACTTTAAAAAACGTTCTTGTTGAACGTGATGGTGAAAGAAAACTATTTTGTAGTGAATGTCCGAATTTTGATGATGGCAATTGTAAATTCTCCAACTATTACGGATGGGTTGAAGGAGTAAACTTTAATGGACAACCATTGGATTCAAAGTCAAATAGGCATTATCATACATGTTGTGTGAAAGATGATAATTATTTGTATCGAAGAGCACTAATGAATATCTTGGGAAATCACAGAAATGGCTTTTTTGCACAAATTCCTGAAATTGATGGAATTGAAAATCTAATAAATAAATAAAAATGGCATTAACTCAACAACAAATCCAGCAAGTAGAAACTGTTTTACGAAACAGTTTAAGACATAAATTTCAGAACTATAATCCTGAGCCTGCAGTAATGCCATTTCATACAAGGTTACTTGGTCAGGATAGAATGGCTTTGTTTTCATTTATTCATTCATTAAATACAAACTTTGGAACAAGTATTTTTGAACCGGTGGCTAAAGCATTAGCATTGTCAAGTTTCGCAAGTGCAGAATCACAACAAACTTCTGGCAATCAAATTTCATCTGAAGCACATAGAGTTATCCAAAATATTATGGATGGACTTTCTGTTGCAACTTCTTCTCCGAATAAAATAGAAGAAATAAAAGCAATTAGGGCAGTTTGCATGTCTGGCGAAATGAAAACAGTGAAACCAACTAAAGTGGATGTTAAACTCGTTGGACATAACGGAACTATTTACTTGTTCGACATTAAAACGGCTAAACCCAATGCAGGTGGTTTTAAAGAATTTAAAAGAACTCTTTTAGAATGGGTAGCGACGACACTTGCAGCAAATCCAGAAGCAAATGTTCAAACAATTATCGCTATTCCATATAATCCATATGAGCCACAACCATACAACCGTTGGACAATGAGAGGAATGCTTGACTTAGACAATGAATTAAAAGTTGCAGCAGAATTTTGGGACTTTCTTGGTGGTCAAGGAGCTTATACTGACTTGCTTGATGTTTTTGAGAGAATTGGTTTAGAATTGAGACCAGAAATTGACGCGTATTTTAAAAGATATAACAGGCAATAACCAACAAACTTGGTGGCAAATTTGTATTTTCAGCAACCGCACAAAGCCAAACAAGAAATCCAAAAGAGCCAACGCACGGACAGAAAGATAATGCAGCAAAAATAAAAGACAGTACAACGAAAGACAAGCACCGCAAGTGCATAACACGCGGTATATTTTATTGCCGAGTTAGTGGGTATTTCAGCGTTTCTGCATCTAATAAACTTTTGTGTAATTTGAGAGGAAAGTGCTTTGATTCGCCGCGGCGAACAGCAACAAAAACATACTACCAATCCGTTAGGGTACACTGTCTGAAAATTCGATTTATAGATATTTTATGGATACATTATAGATGGATTAATAAAAATCTTTTATATTTGTATGGATAAAATATGGATACGATATGGACAAATATATAAATAAGATAAACTTTGATTTCCAAACTAATCAGCTGATTTTAAAATCGATTAGTTTTATCGACTCATTTAAGGGGAAATGGAATCTTGTTGAGAACAAAGAAAATATTTTCTTAAAGGAATTAAGGAAAATTGCAACCATTGAAAGTATAGGTTCATCAACACGGATTGAAGGAGCAAAACTTACGAATAAAGAAATTAAAGAACTTCTTGAAAATGTTAAAATAACCGAATTAAAAACCAGAGATGAGCAAGAAGTAGTTGGTTACTATGACGTTCTTGAAATCATCAATGAAAACTTTGAGAATATAAATATTTCAAAGAACTATATCCAACAACTTCATCAAAACTTACTGAAATATAGCACCAAAGATGATAGGCACAGGGGCACTTACAAGAACTTATCGAATAAAGTTGTAGCAAATTATCCTGATGGAACGCAAAGGGTAATCTTTAACACCACAGAACCGCACCTTGTGGAAAGTGAAATGGACGACTTGATTGATTGGACAAACAATCAATTAAAATCAGAAGCACTTCACCCTTTGATTGCAATTGGATTTTTTATATACGAATTTTTATCTATTCATCCATTTCAGGATGGCAATGGACGGTTATCAAGACTATTAACCAATCTATTGCTTCTAAAAAGCGATTATCTATTTATTCAATATGTTTCATTTGAAAACCTAATTGAACAGAAGAAGAAGACTTACTATGAAGCTTTAATGGATGGTCAAAAAGACAAAAATTTAGAAAAGGAAAAGATTGACAAATGGATGCTTTTCTTTTTACAATCTCTTGAAGCTTTAATACATCGATTAGAACAGAAATATGATGTTTTCAAATCTAAAGGCGGTTATTTAAATGAAAGGCAAAAGAAAATTAAAGAGTTCATTAAAACTAATCAGCCTATTAAATTAGCTGATTTAGTTAATATGATGCCTGATATTTCTATTAATACCCTGAAGAAAGATTTGCAGTATATGAAAACTGAACAAATAATTGAATCAATTGGAAAAAATAAAGGGACTGTATATATGCTGAAAGAGAGATAAGTACGTGCCCTAACACGTTAGGTTGTTTGTATAAAAAAGTTCACTTTAGTGATTGAATAATAACATTTTGACCCCTTATCCTTCCTATAAGCCAGATGCTGAATATTCTGTTTACTTAACAACAAAAGAGACTTCATATTTTAATGAACTGGGTTCCCCTCACTAACTAAAAGCAGCGTATTTTATGCCACGAACTTCCAGTCCACCTCAGCATAAGAAAGTCTAAAAGCCAACAGCGAATAGCTTGAGGCCATCAACAATTAGAAACTCAAATAATCAATAAAGAAAATTCTTAAAGTTGACTATCCCTGTGGCGAATTCAGCTTATTAATTAGCGGTAGCCCAAAGCCGCATAGCCAACCCAATGGCAAGGAGTAGCAATTGCTGTCCGTCCAAAACCTAAATCATCAACAGGGATATGCTCACAAGTGATGCTGGTTGCATAGCCTATAAATTCACCATGCAGTGTTTGTGCATTGTTTAAATAATAAGTCGTCCATAAAGTTGTCGGAACACTGTAACGGCCGCACCAATACCAGATATATTGATGAAAATCGTTTGCATCCAAGGTGTATTCACTAAAACGTTTGATATTTTCCGGGTTTACCTCTCCTTTTAAACAATTTTCGATGATTTCTGCTTCAAGATCGCGGGCCTTTTGGTTCCCTGCATCATCGCAACCAAAGGGGGCACGGTCAAATCCGCCCCAATCTTCATTGCCATAATGATCGGCATCTGTAGTTACAACAATCGCATAATCCTTTCCCCATTTCCAGTTATGTTTATCTGCCACGGTTTTGATGGCTTCGGCCAATGCTTTTCCACTTTCCTCCATCCTATTCAGGCTCATGGCCGGAACAAGAATAGATACGATCGAAACATCACGGTTAAAGTATTGCAGATAAGGAACCATTGATTCAACCGAGTGTTCAACTTTTTGAAGGCTGTCATTGATCATCGCAAATTTGCCTTTCAATAAATCGTAAAGTTCTTCACGAATTGGTGATACCTTTACATCTTTCCAGGGTCCTTGCCAATGCGTATAAGTATCAAAAACCAACGAATCTTCAATTCCCATAGCAGCAGCTCGATGCGCTACCCCAATTAAAATTACATTGGGCGCCTTCACGTTATGCAAAATTTCCGGAAATAATTTCCCCACATAGGTATAATCATCGTGAGGGCAAATAGCCATTTTCCAAGGATCACCTATAGTTTTATTCCATCCTTTACGGTCGATACGGGCCATTAAACTATCCATTTGCCAGGGGTATTGTGCAAAACCAATGGTATCTTTCTGCGGCCGGACAGATTTAAATTCTTTTTCCGTATTCTGAGTATTTGCACAACTAACGGTAAACAATAATCCTAACGACAGGATCATCAATGGAAACATTTTTTTTATCAAAGAGTTCATGACTGAGCATTTAAATTAGAGATTTGATCATGGAAATTTAATAAATAAATGGGATCAAACGTTTTGATTTTTTAATATAATCGATGTAAGCCGGGAAATGGTTTACCAATCCTTTTTCTTCGTATTCAATTTTAAATAAGAGAACAATCAGTAAAGCCAGGAGATAAGCAAGTCTTAAATTACTATAATATTCTCCAACCAGAGCAATCATCACCATTAAAGTTGCTGAATACATGGGATGCCGCACCAAATAATATGGACCAGAAGTGATCAAGGCTCCATTTTGCTTCACGATGGGCCTTATATCAATATTTCTCAATCTCATTTCATAAATGGACCATATTACTAAACTTATGCCTGATAACTCTAACAAAAGCCATAAGTTTAGATGATTAAAAATGGGGGCACTTATCAGAATAAGAGATATAAATGATAGCTGCAAAAAAACCAATAGTTCGGGATAGTATTTTCTCATAGAAAGCAATTAGCAAGCTAAGATAAAAAAAACCGGCCAGGAAATGAATCCTGACCGGAAAGCCGAATTAATAAAAATTGTTGTAACTTATATTTATATGTCGATTTACATACTATAGAGTTTATAAAAGTGATTTACCCTATCTGAATTTATTTATTTTTAATAAAATTGGAAATCCAGTCGCCTATTTTACTTGTACCAAAAGATTTACCATCCTTTGCAATTTCCGCAGAAACAATACCTTCACTAATAGATTTTTCGACCGCTTCCTTAATAAGTGCTGCTTCTGAACTTAATTTAAAAGCATATTCAAACATCATACCTGCAGAAAGAATGGTTGCCACAGGATTTGCAATATCTTTTCCGGCTGCTTGGGGATACGACCCATGTATAGGTTCGAACAAGAAATTTTCAATGCCTATAGAAGCTGAAGGAAGTATTCCCAAAGAACCACTAATCACACTTGATTCATCCGAGAGAATATCGCCAAATAGATTCTCCGTCACCAATACATCGAATCGCTTTGGCCATTGAATGATCTGCATGGCAGCATTATCAACAAACATATACTCCAATAAAACATCCGGATAATCTTTGGCCATATCTTGTGCGGTTTCCCTCCACAATCTGGAAGTTGCAAGCACATTTGCTTTATCAACAAGCGTAAGTTTTTTTTGGCGCCTGGCAGCCAGTTCAAATCCAAGTTTCATAATTCTTATGATCTCATATTCCGAGTAAACACAGGTATCATAAGCCGTTTTACCATCCTCCGAGCGTCCTTGTGGTTTCCCAAAATAAAGTCCACCGGTAAGCTCACGCAGGCAAATAAAATCAACACCTTCAATAATTTCACGTTTTAAAGGAGATTTTTCAATGAGCAAAGGAAATGAAATTACAGGACGAATATTAGCAAACAAACCAAGTCGTTTCCTCATCTCAAGCAATCCTTGTTCCGGTCTGACCTTTGCTTTGGGATTATTATCATATTTGGGATCACCGATGGCTCCGAAAAGGATGGCATCAGCTTTTAAGCATAATTGATGTGTTTCTTCAGGATAAGGATTTCCACATTGATCAATAGCTGCTGCTCCAACCAAACCATAAGTAAAATTTATTTTATGCTTAAATTTTTCAGCAATGGCCTCAACAACTTTTATGGCTTGTGCTATAATTTCAGGTCCGATTCCATCACCCGGCAGGACCGCTATTTTTAAATTCATATTTTCTGAGTTCTTTGATAAAGATTAATTTTATTTGTCTTTTGAAATTTATGATTGATATTTCGTGATCAATGTAATTAAATACAATCTACTAAATACTGTCTACTAAATACTGTCTACTAACTACTTTCTACTGTCTTCTATCTTCTGCATTCTGCCTTCTAACTATATTCATTCTCAATCACATTCAGCATTTTTTCAGTTGCCACTATAGCTGCAGTTGTTTGATCTGTCTCCAGTCCCCTGGTTTTAAATTCACGGTTTAAACGCCAGGTAATCACGGTTTCAACTAAAGCATCTGTTCTGCCTCCCGGAGGAATTGACACAGAATAGTCTAGTAATTGAGGAAACGGCTTATTCAATTTCAAATAGATTTTTTTGAGGGCATTCATGAATGCATCATATTGCCCATCCCCTTCCGAATTGGCCTGATAATTTTCATCATCAATATCAATTTTGATGGAAGCTGAAGGTTTTAATCCTTTTGAAAGCGAAATAACATAATACTGAATTTTAATCCGATTAGAAATTGATTTACTTTTCAACACATCAGCAACAATAAATGGAAGATCATCGATCGTAACAGTTTCTTTACTATCTCCCAAATCAATTACCTTTTGTGTAACCTTTTTCAATGATTCAGGATCAAGACTCAAGCCCAGTGTTTCCAAATTCATTGTAATATTTGATTTGCCCGAAGTTTTGCCTAACGCATAACTGGTTTGCCTCCCAAAACGTTCAGGAATTAAATCATTTTGATAAAGTTTATCTTTATTGTCTCCATCGGCATGCACCCCACTGCATTGGGTAAAAACATATTCGCCAATTAAGGGTTTGTTTGCAGGGATTCGAATTCCGGAGAAGGTTTCAACCAAGCGGCTGATTTTATTCAGTTTTTTTTCATCCACAGAAGTGTTCATTTTCATCTGATCGCGCACAACAGCAATTACGCTTGAGAGTGGCGCATTACCGGCCCGCTCACCTAAACCGTTTACCGTTGTATGAAAACAGCGGATACCGGCTCGTAATGCTCCAACAACATTGGCCACTGCTAAATCGTAATCATTATGGGCATGAAAATCAAAATTCAAGTTGGGGTAACGATCAATCATCTGTTTACAGAATGCATAAGTTTCTTCAGGGTTCAGGATTCCCAAGGTGTCTGGCAACATGTAACGGTCGATTTTCGCTTTGCATAATTGATCCATCATATCCAGTACATATTCTTGCGAACTTCTCATCCCATTCGACCAGTCTTCCAAATAAATATTCACCTTGATTCCCATTTTTGATGCATTTTCGGTAAATTCTTTAATTTCTGCGAAATGCTGTTCAGGTGTTTTCCTTAGCTGTCCGATAAGATGTTTTAATGACCCTTTGCAAAGTAAATTAACAACCCGGCCTCCTGCATCATTGATCCAGTTTAAAGATTCCATTCCATCAACAAACCCCAAAATTTCAATTTTATCAATAAACCCATCTTTTCGGGCCCATTCGGTTATCCGCTTTACAGCATTAAATTCTCCATTCGAAACTCTCGCAGAAGCAATCTCAACCCTGTCAACCTTAACATCCTGGAGTAATAATCTGGTCACGCTGAGCTTTTCAGAGTCGTTAAAGGATACCCCGGTTGTTTGTTCGCCATCGCGCAAGGTTGTATCCATGATCTGTATTAAATTGTTCATTTTTTTTGCTTTTGGTTATTTGCTTTTAGCTATTGGCTGTTGGCTTTTAGCTGTTGGCTTTTAGCAATTAATTAGAAGACAGTAGTTAGTAGACAGTAGTTAGTAGACAGTAGTTAGTAGACATCATTTATCATTTATCATTTATCATTTATCATTCATCACTTATAACTCATAACTCATCATTCATAACTCATCACTCATAACTCCTCATTAAAAAGCAGCTACCCTGTCCTGTTCATATTTTTCAATCTCGCTTAACATATTTTGCAGATATAAAAAATCATCGTAACCGTGAAGCAGACATTCTTTTTTATAACTATTTATCTCAAATGAAATCAGCATGTTTTTAGCCGGTACTTTTAAGGATTGTTCTTCCAAATCAACTTCAAAAATTGTTTTAGGGTCATTGCTTACCTCTTTCATCAGTACCTCAAATTCATCAGCACTGACTTGAATTGGAAGCAAGCCATTATTTAAGGCATTATTTTTGAAAATGTCGGCAAAATAACTCGACACAACAACCCTGAAACCATAATCATAAATTGCCCAGGCGGCGTGCTCACGACTTGATCCGCATCCAAAATTCTTTCCGGCCAACAGAATTGTGCCTGAATATTTTTCATCGTTCAAAACGAATGACTCGTTTTTTTCATTTGATTTTCCGTACCGCCAGTCGCGAAAAAGATTGTCGCCAAAACCTTTTCGTTCAACCGCTTTTAAAAATCGAGCAGGAATGATCTGATCAGTATCAATATTTTCAATTGGTAACGGAACTGCCATTGATTTTAAGTTTTTAAATTTCTCGAAACTCATTGCTTTAAATTTTATACTATTTTGATTCATAATTAAAAAAAGTCGGCCGGATTGGTGATTACTCCAGTTACAGCAGCCGCGGCTGCAACCAGAGGGCTTGCGAGCAAAGTCCTTGCACCCGGCCCTTGCCTGCCTTCGAAATTCCGATTAGAGGTTGATACTGAATACTTGCCGGAAGGGACTTTATCGTCGTTCATTGCCAAACAAGCCGAACATCCGGGCTGACGCAAACTGAACCCTGCTTCTTCAAGTATTTCAACAAGTCCTTCTTTCCGAGCCTGCTTTTCAACCGCTTTTGATCCGGGAACTATCCACGCAGTGATATTTTCTGCTTTTTTACGTCCTTTTACTAATTCAGCAAAGATCCTCAAATCCTCTATCCTTCCGTTTGTGCAACTACCCACAAAAACAAAATCAACCGCCTTTCCAAGGAGTGATTGTCCTTTTTCAAGACCCATGTATTTAAGGGCATTGTTAAAACTTTCATCTGTTATATTTTCCGGAATCCGTTCTGTGATATTCATTCCCATTCCCGGGTTCGTACCGTAAGTTATCATCGGAAAAATATCGGCAGCATTATAGTGATATTCTTTATCGAATACAGCATTTTCATCTGTTTTCAGCTTCGACCATTCCTTCACCGCTTTTTCCCAAGCTTCCTCTTTTGGTGAATTTTCTCTTCCTTTGAGGTAATCGAAAGTTACCTGATCAGGTGCAATTAAGCCACCTCTTGCTCCACATTCAATGCTCATATTGCACAGACTCATTCGCGCTTCCATGCTCAAATTACGGATGGTATCGCCAGCAAACTCAATAAAATATCCCGTACCTCCACTGCTACTGATTTGTGATATGATATACAGAATGAGATCTTTTGAGGTAACAGCTTTGTTCATCTTACCGTTAATCGAAATCAGCATTCGCTTTGGCTTCGTTTGCATGATACACTGACTGCCAAAAACCATTTCTACTTCACTGGTTCCAATCCCGAAAGCAACCGTACCAAGCGCTCCATGCGTTGAAGTGTGACTATCCCCACAAACAATCGTCATACCCGGTAAAGTCAATCCAAGCTCCGGGCCTATTACATGTACAATTCCAAGATGCTCATGCTTCAAATCAAATAGTGTGATATGGTGATTCTTACAATTTTTCTCAAGTGTTTGCACCTGTGCTCTCGATAATAAATCTTTTATGGGGAGATGCTGATCAATAGTAGGAATGTTATGATCCATAGTTGCTAGCGTTTTATTCGGTCTCCAAACTTTTAATCCTCTTTTTTCCAGATTTCCAAAAGCAACCGGGCTTGTAACTTCATGAATATAATGCCTGTCGATGTAAAGCACATCAGGTCCGTCTTCAATTCTCCGGATGACATGCGCATCCCAAATTTTATCAAATAATGTTGTATGCTTCACTTTGGTTAAATTTATCTTTCGTTCATACTTGCTACTTCCTTTTCTTCATTTACTTTTCTGCCGTTCGGGCTCATCTTATTGATGGCATCCAAATAGGCTTCAACGGATGCCGTAATGATATCTGTATTTGCAGCAAATCCATAATAAATTTGGCCCTCGTGCAATACTTGCATATGCACCTTCCCGATATCATCGCTCCCACGTGTAATGGCCTGGATCAGAAATTCCTGAAGTTTGGTTTTCCGGTGAATGATGCTCTTGATTGATTTGATGGCCGCGTCAACCGGACCATTTCCCGATTCGGTGGCTGCGAATTTTTCTCCTGCAATATCTAATCGGATCGTTGCTACGGGTACCAAATTTTTCCCGGTAATCACCTGAAGAAAATCCAGTTTTATTCTACGTTCCTCTTTTCGAACATCTCCAATTAACATGGCGAGATCGTCATCATTGATGTCTTTTTTCTTATCAGCCAAAGTCAAAAACTCATCATAAACCAAATCAAGTTTCTCTTTGGTGAGTTTAAACCCTAACATTTCCAACCTGTTTTTCAATGCTGCCCTCCCACTTCGTGCAGTTAAAACCATTGACGATTCATTAATTCCAACGTCAGCCGGATCAATGATTTCATAATTTTCACGGTTTTTAAGTACTCCATCCTGATGAATCCCACTTGAATGGGCAAAGGCATTGCGCCCGACTATCGCTTTATTCGGTTGAACCGGCATATTCATCAATCCGGAAACCATGCGACTGGTTTTATAAATTTTCTTGGTATTGATATTGCACTCAACATTCAGGGTTTTATGACTTTTCAGGATCATGGCGATTTCTTCGAGTGAAGTATTACCGGCCCTTTCACCAATTCCGTTGATAGTTACCTCTACCTGACGGGCACCATTTTCGATACCTGCAACGGTATTTGCGGTAGCCAATCCCAAATCGTTATGACAATGCGTAGAAATGATGGCCTGATGAATCCCATTTACTTTTTCAAATAAATATTTGATTTTTTCACCATACTGATTCGGTAAACAATAACCCGTTGTATCAGGGATATTTACAACGGTTGCACCTGCCTTGATAACGGCTTCAACTACTTTTGCAAGATATTCGTTTTCGGTCCTACCTGCATCTTCACAATAAAACTCGACATCTTCAACAAAGCTTTTGGCATATTTTACTGCAGCTATTGCACGCTCAATAATTTCATCCTGATTCGATTTCAATTTATAGTTGATGTGATAAAAAGAAGTTCCAATTCCTGTATGTATTCGTTTCCGCTTGGCATACTTTAATGCATCAGCAGCAACCTCAATATCTTTATCAACCGCTCTAGAGAGTGCACAGATAGTTGGCCAGGTAACAGCCTTTGATATTTCCATCACCGAATTAAAATCGCCCGGGCTCGAGATCGGAAAACCGGCTTCGATGATATCGACACCGAGTACCTCAAGTGCCTTAGCAACTTCAATCTTTTCAACTGTGTTTAACTGGCACCCCGGAACCTGTTCGCCATCTCTCAAGGTTGTATCAAAAATGTATAATTTATTGTCCATTATTAAATATTTTAAAAGTTCTGATTATATTAAACTGATTAATTATTCTCAGGACGCAATCCACGTACTACTGAGCCGACTCTCCACATTTCACTATTTTTGAGTTCGTTGAGTTCGGCGTCGAGTTTTGCACGGTAATCAGATTTACTATTGGCTTCAATTACAACCCTGGCTTCACTGGCTGAAGAAACTTCTTTGTACAATTGACTAAAAACAGGTTTTGTTGCATCCCTGAATTTTTTCCACCAATCCAAAGCACCACGTTGTGCTGTTGTTGAGCAATTGGCATACATCCAATCCATTCCGTTTTCTGCCACGAGTGGCATTAAACTTTGAGTTAATTCTTCTACGGTTTCGTTAAAAGCTTCTGAAGGAGAGTGACCGTTTTCTCGTAAAGTCTCGAATTGAGCGGCAAATATTCCCTGAATAGCTCCCATTAAGGTTCCTCTTTCTCCGGTTAAATCGGAATACACTTCTTTTTTAAAAGTTGTTTGAAACAGATATCCTGCTCCTACGCCAATTCCAAGTGCAGAAACGCGATCTAAAGCTTTACCGGTAGCATCCTGACTAATTGCATAACTCGCATTCAAACCTCTACCTTCTAAAAACATACGACGCAAACTTGTACCTGAACCTTTAGGGGCAATGAGGATAACATCAACATCGGCAGGAGGAACGATTCCTGTTTGCTCACTATATGTAACACCAAATCCATGCGAAAAATACAATGCTTTGCCTGTTGTAAGATGTGATTTAACAGTTGGCCAAAGCGCGATCTGACCTGCATCTGAAAGCAGGTATTGAATGATGGTACCCCGTTCACACGCTTCATCAATTTCAAATAAATCTTTGCCCGGAATCCAGCCATCCTTAACAGCTTTATCCCAAGTTTTTGAATCTTTGCGTTGACCAACGATTACATTAAATCCATTATCTTTTAAGTTTAAAGCTTGTCCCGGCCCCTGCACACCATACCCGATGACTGCAATTACTTCATTTTTCAATACTTCCTTTGCTTTACTCAAAGGAAATTCTTCTCTTGTTACGAGGCTTTCTTCAACTTCGCCAAATTTCATTTTTGCCATTTTATTATTTTTTTAATTATTTGTGATTATTCTGAGTTAATTCAAATTATATTTCTTCGCTCATTTCACGCTTTTCAAGTTTATCAAGATATTCGCTCAAGAGTTCCTTTTTCAATCGTGTAATTGCAACTCTGCCCGACCGCACAAATTGTAAAACACCAAAAGGCTTTAATTCCTCAAAAAGTTCCTGAGTTTCGTGCTTATGACCTGTTTTTTCTATTGCAGTATATTCCTTTGTTACCTCCAGAATACGTGCATTGTGTTTACGGATGATCCCTTCTACCTGATTTGACTCCAGAAAAGTGGAAGTTTCAATTTTGTACATAGCCATTTCCTGGTGCAAAATCTCATGTTCGCGAAGAAAGAATGTCCGCAAAATATCAATCTGTTTATCGAGCTGCTTAACAAGGTTTTCGACCGTTACTAAAGCGCATTTCACAACAATGGTAAACTTATAAACCCCTTTGATTGCAGATTCAGAAACGGTTAAGCTATCAATATTTAATTTTCGTTTGGTGAAATTGATTGTTATTCTGTTTAAGATACCAATGCTGTTTTCAGAAAACACGGTTATTGTAAATTCCTCTATCATAATTATTTTATTAAAATCATTTTTATATTATTATTCGTCTCCAAAAACAATCTCATTTACTGCTGATCCGGAAGGAATCATCGGAAATACATTTCCTTTTGCCTCAACGGCCACTTCTAAGATAAAAGGTTCGTTGCTATCCATCATTTTTTGAACGGCTGCATGTAAATCTTTTCTATCAGTTACTTTTTGTCCATCGATTCCGTATGATGCTGCAAGCATTACAAAGTCAGGGCTTGTAATTGAAGTAGCAGAATATCTTTTATCAAAAAACAATTCCTGCCATTGTCGAACCATTCCCAGATAATCGTTATTAAGCACAATCATTTTAACAGGGACTTTATTAAAAGCAATTGTACCAAGTTCTTGCATGGTCATTTGAAATCCTCCGTCCCCGGAAATTGAAACAACTTTTCGGTGAGGTGCCGCAATCTGAGCACCCATGGCTGCAGGCAATCCATATCCCATCGTACCTAAGCCACCAGAAGTTATAAAACTTCTCTTATTCTTGAATTTATAATACCTTGAAGCCACCATTTGGTGCTGACCAACATCAGTTACTATTACTGCTTCTCCTTTTGTCACTTCATTTAAATGACGTAATACTTCACCCATGGTAATCTGTCCGGTTTCAGGATTTAGTTCCTTTTGGATTACACGGCTAGTTTCCTGATCGTCGATAAACTTGAAACTGTTGCGCCAAACAACGTGGGCATTGGGGCTAACAAGCTTTGTTACTCTTGCCAGCGTATCCTTTACATCTCCTAAAACGGTTACATCCACTTTAATGATTTTATGAACTTCAGATTTATCTATTTCGAAATGAATTTTCTTGGCATTTGGTGCATAAGCACTTACTTTACCCGTAACCCGATCGTCGAATCGCATTCCTAATGCAATGATCAGATCTGCTTCGTTTGTTTTGATATTTGGTGCTGCATTCCCATGCATACCCAGCATTCCGGTATAAAGTTTATGATCATTTGGCAGTGCTGATAGTCCTAATAAAGTACTAGCTACTGGAATTCCGGTTTTTTCTATAAATTCTTTTAATTCCTTTTCCGCTCCACTTAATACAACACCTTGCCCAACTAAAGCAAGTGGTCTCTTGGCATTGTCAATCAGTTCAAATGCCTGTTGGATTCTGATATCTTTAGTTTCAGGTATCGGAATATAACTTCTTATTTTGGTGCATTTTTCGTAATAAAAATCAACTTCGGCAAACATGGCATCTTTTGTAATATCAATCAAGACAGGTCCCGGACGGCCTGAACGGGCTATGTAGAAAGCTTTTGCCACTGCAGGAGCAATTTCTTCCGCACATGTCACTTGAAAATTCCATTTGGTGACCGGCATGGAAACGCCAACCACATCTGTTTCCTGAAATGCATCAGTACCAAGCAAATGAGAATATACCTGACCTGTAAAACATACAAGTGGTGTAGAATCCATAAAAGCATCCGCAATGCCTGTTATTAAATTGGTTGCTCCCGGTCCGGAAGTAGCTATACAAACCCCTACTTCTCCACTTACCCTGGCAAAACCCTGCGCTGCGTGAATTGCACCTTGCTCATGTCGGGTCAATATATGGTGTAGCTGATCTTCATAATCCATTAATTTATCGTAAACAGGCATGATTGCTCCTCCCGGATAGCCAAAAATGGTCTTGACATTTTCGGCAATCAATGATAGAATTAATGCATCTGATCCACTAACGCGTTTACCGGTTTTATTTTTTGTTGTTTTAGTATCAAGTGTTATCGTTTCCATTTCAAGTTTTATTAAGTTTTAATTACTTGGTTTTGTTATTAAAAATTCTTGCTTTAAAGTATTCTGATTGCACCCATATCTGCTGATGAAACATGAGCTGCATAAATTTTTAAAGCCTGACTGATGTCCCTTTCCCTGTTTTCGGGGAGATAAGCTCCATTATTCTTTGATTCCAAAGTTTTTCTTCGTTGATCAAGTACCTCGGAAGGAATGATTAGATTTATGCTTCTCTTGGGAATATCAATTTCGATGAGATCACCATTCTCTACCAAAGCAATGGTTCCACCTGCCGCAGCTTCAGGTGAAGCATGGCCTATCGATAAGCCTGAAGTTCCTCCTGAAAACCTTCCATCGGTAAGCAAAGCACAGGATTTATCTAATTTTTTTGATTTTAAGTAAGAGGTAGGATAAAGCATCTCCTGCATCCCGGGGCCTCCTTTTGGACCTTCATATCTGATAATTACAACATCACCGGGCTTTACAGTTCCATCCAGTATTCCATCGCAGGCACTATTCTGAGATTCGAAAACCCTGGCTTTACCAGTGAACTTCAATACCGAAGCATCCACCCCTGCTGTTTTCACAATACAACCATCCTCTGCCAGATTACCAAATAATACAGCCAAACCACCATCTTTGCTATAGGCGTGTTCAATAGATCTCACACAACCATTCTCATCATCTAAATCAAATTCTTTATAAAAGTTTTTTTGTGATCCCATCACGAGATTAGGAATTCCTGCAGGTGCAGATTTGTAAATCTTATGCTTTTGATCATCCTGATTGTCACCTTTTATGTCCATTTCATTTAAAGCCTGACTTAAGGTCGAAAATGAAACATTATTTACAGATGTATCCAATAAATTACTTCGATTGAGTTCACCAAGAATGCGCATTACGCCCCCTGCCCTATTTACGTCTTCAATGTGGTAGCTCGAACTTGGTGCGACTTTGCACAATACCGGAATTTGTCGTGAAAGTTCATCTACATCTTTCATTGTAAAATTAACGTTGGCTTCGCTGGCGATGGCAAGCAGATGTAAAATGGTATTTGATGATCCGCCCATGGCAATATCAAGTTTCATGGCATTCAGAAATGCAGCACGGGTAGCAATTGATCTGGGCAAAATACTGTCATTTTCATCACGATAATACTTAAAAGTATTTTCAACAATTTTATTTGCCGCATCTTCGAACAAACGCTTTCGGTTAACATGGGTTGCTACTATGGTTCCGTTCCCGGGTAAGGATAAACCCAAAACTTCGGTAAGGCAATTCATGGAATTAGCCGTAAACATTCCTGAGCAGGAACCACAAGTTGGACAAGCATTCTTTTCAATCGACAAAACATCGGCATCAGATGTTTCAAAATCGGCAGCTACTACCATCGAATCAACCAAATCGATGGCTTTACCTTTAAATTTTCCGGCTTCCATAGGGCCGCCAGAGACAAATACTGCAGGAATATTTAGTCGCATTGACGCCATTAACATACCAGGTGTGATTTTATCGCAATTTGATATGCAAATCATGGCATCGACCTGATGTGCATTGCACATATATTCGACACTATCGGCAATCAAATCTCTGGAAGGAAGAGAATAAAGCATCCCCAGATGCCCCATTGCAATACCGTCATCAACCGCAATCGTGTTAAATTCAGGAGCAAAGCATCCTTGCATTTCAATTATTTTCTTTACCATTTGTCCTACCTGATGCAAATGCGCATGTCCCGGAACCATTTGGGTAAATGAATTCACGACGGCAATAATTGGTTTCCCGAATTGTTGCTCTTTCATTCCATTGGCTCGCCAGAGACTTCTTGCTCCGGCCATCTTACGGCCCTGTGTTGTTGTGTTGCTTCTTAAATTCATCACCTTTGAATCATAAAAAAAGCCTTTCCCAAATCTGAGAAAGGCTTACGATTAATAACATAACTCACCTTTCTCAATTCCTTTGGAGAATGAGAATAATCACAATAATGATAATGATGCTGGATGAGTAATTGATTTTCATATTCTGTCTTCTGTCTTCTGTTTTCTGTCTTCTGTTTTCTGTCTTCTGTTTTCTGTCTTTTATTCTTCTTAAGCAAAAAAGCCATCCTCTGGTTGAGAATGGCTTAAATATTTTTAGTAATTAACAACACATTCTCAACCCGTACAGTGCACGAGGGTAATAATGAGAATAATAATGCTGTTAAATTTTGTCATGATGCGGTGTTTATTTTTGGAGCAGCAAATCTAATCACATTTTATATTACCAAACAAGCAAATAATATTATTTTTCAAAACTCAAGATTTTTGGGGTGCAGATTCTATCAATTCGTAATTAAAACAATAAGCTAAATTACAATACGTAATAAATGATGCCTAAAAATAATTATTACGGTAAAACGACAGATTTAAACCCCAAAACTATAAACCTCTAGACCATTCAGGTCTTAATTTTCCGTCCTCTGGATTTTGTAAAAAATCGTTAATCCTATTCACAAGAATCTCCTTATCCCTATCAAGAATCCCCTTTAAAACCAAATAATTCGAAGCATGATCACTCCGAAAAACAGTACTTACAAGGTTTAACTCTTGCAGGAACAGCCCTAGCTCTTTGATTAATTCATAAGGATTTAATTGAACGAATTCGCCATTGAACCTCTTTTTAAAATGATTTATCCCGTATGGAAGGCTTAAAACCAAAGTAGATAAGTATTCGGGTTGAATTGAATTTATGAGTTTAGCTGAATTTATTGAATGTTGATTTGAAAAATGCTTTCCACCAAGCCCATTTAAAATCATGACACTCAACTTGATTCCGGCATTTCTGGCCTTTAATAATGCTTCTTCTGTTGAATTATATGTCTCCCCTTTATTAATCATTTTCAACAACTCATCATCACCTGATTCGATCCCAATATAGAGCAATTTTAAACCAGCGTTTTTTAACTGCATCAATTCCTCTTCTGTTTTACTCAGGATATCTCTTGATGAAGCATAAGCAGAAATGCGTGCCAATCGAGGAAAACTTTGATTTAACTTATCCAATATTCTAATCAGCTTATCAAATGACAAAACAAAAGCATTTCCATCTGCTAAAAATATTTTACGCGTATCATCTGCTAAACCTTTAGTTTGTTCAATTTCAGCAAATATCTCCTTTTCGTTTCTTAACTTGAAACTTTTAGAGGTATACATCTCACAAAAAGCGCATTTATTCCATGAACAGCCAATCGTTAGTTGAAAAATAAGAGAATAGGCTTCGCTTGGTGGGCGAAACAGCGGTTCATCGTAACTAAAAGGCAGATAAAACATAGCCGTAAAATTAACTAAAAAGCAGGTTTGATTCTACTAAATGATCAAGAATTGCAATTCAATGGAAATACGATGGTAATACATGGTAACATATAGTAATACATGGTAATACATAGTAATACAATTGTCAAACAATAGGCATTCAGTGGACATTTGGTGGCAATAAAAGTCTCCTATCTTCAACCTAATCCACCAATTTGCTAATCAACCAATTTACCAATTTACCAATTTACCTATCAACACCTCATTCAAAAGGATGCACCTCTTGATCAAAATCAGGCCGGTAATTATCCTGACTGTCCAAGGACTGAACCCAACCTTTATGCAAACCCAGTTCATAAAAATAATCTACAACATCATTATACTCTTTAGTCTTCAAGGTTCTTCCAAAATCAAATTCATTGCAAACTCTAGCCGTAGGATAATATTGAGACATCAATGAAATATTAATATTGGGAGATAAGTCTTCGGCAATCCATCTCAAAACATCCTTACTATTTTGCACTTGTCCGGGTAAAACCAAATGCCTGATGATTAAACCTTGTTCGGCATAATCTTCCTCATTCAGATGTAAAATTGTACCTTTTTGTCTGTACATTTCTTGTAAGGCAGCTTGAGATATCTGAGGATAATTCTTAACCCCTGAAAAGTTTTGACCTAATAACTCATGGGCATATTTCATATCCGGAAGAAATACATCTACAAATCCTTCCATTTTTTTTAGTTCTTCTGCTTTATCGTAGCCATTGGAATTATAAACAATGGTTGGATGATAACCCATTTCATGCAAAGCAGTAATAATTACCTTCATTTGTGGGATAAAATGCCCGGGCGAAACAAAGCCAAGAATATTAATCCCCTGATCCAGAATTTCAATTATTTCGGTTAAAACCCTGATAAGTGACCGACTTGCCATCGATCGGTCTGATCTATTCTCACTTATCTGATAATTCTGACAATAAACGCATTGCATATTACAATTGGTAAAAAACACATTGCAAATCCCTTTAGATCCGCTTATAGGAGGTTCTTCACCATGATGAATGCAAATAGAAGAAATATTGAAATCGGCCCGACTTTTACAAAACCCCAATTTATCCGAAAAACGGTCTGCTCCGCACTCATGCGGACAAAGGCAGCACTTTTCTAATTCTTTCAGAGGCCGCAAAAGTTGTTCGAAATCTAAATCTCCAATATTCATATCTGTACAAAATTAAAAAGATTAGAATCCATCATCAATCGTTTATCAATTAAAAGAATTATTTGCAAAATTGCTTACAAATTTCATACATTTGCAGATATAATCGAAACTAATGATAATTGATTCGTTGTATCGCATTCCTTCCGAAATGAGCATCGCAAATATGTTCATTAAGATGTATGGTAAATTTTGCCGACATCTCTATGAATGCTGGATTCAATAGTTTCACTTATTCTCCTCACTTCTTTTTAATGACTTTCTAAGTCAAGCTTACCATTTTACCAATATACCAATTCACAAATTTACCTTTTATCTAATGTTAGGAGTTATTTCAAATATCCAAAGGTTTACTGTACATGATGGCCCGGGCATCAGATTAACAGTATTTATGCAAGGTTGCCCTTTATCCTGCTGGTGGTGCCACAATCCTGAGTGTATCAAGCACTATAAGGTAGATGACAATTCTGAGCATTTGAGGTATGATGTTAAGGAACTGATGAAAGAAATCAGGAAAGAGCAAATATTCATTGATGAATCCGGAGGAGGCGTTACATTTTCAGGAGGAGAGCCGATGATGCAACCCATTTTTTTAGGAGAAATACTTGATGCTTGTAAGAAAGAAGACATACACACTGCTGTTGATACATCAGGGCTGGTATCATCTGATACATTCGATTCAATTATTGATAAAGCAGATTTATTTCTTTATGATTTGAAAATTATCGATAATGCATTGCATCAAAAATATACCGGTACTTCAAATACATTAATTCTAAAAAATCTTAAAACTTTAAATGATCAACAAAAAAAGGTTATTATCCGAATGCCACTCATTCCGGGCATGACTGATAGCAAACAAAATATTGATGACGTTATCAAACTCCTAAGTTTGCTGTCAAATATTAAAAATATCAATTTGTTGCCTTATCATTCAATAGCTGAGGGTAAGTACACTAAGTATAATATTCCTTACAAGATGAAGGATGTGAAAGTGTTAAGTGAAAACAAAATAACTGAAATTAAAAACCTGTTCACCAATGCAGGATTTAATGCAAGCATTGGTGGTTAAACGAACATAATATGAACGAACGAATTAAATTACTAAGAGAAAAAAGTCTGGATGCTGAGCCTCATATGACGTATCAAAGGGCTTCATTGATCACTGATTTTTACCAGAGTGAAGAAGCAAAAAGCTGTTCGATCCCTGTAAAAAGGGCACTTGCCTTCAAACATATAATGACCCATAAAAAGATATGTGTGATGAAAGGAGAGCTCATTGTTGGAGAACGTGGATTATTCCCAAAATCAACCCCCACTTTTCCTGAGATATCATTGCATTCGATTGAGGATCTTGAACAATTGAACAATCGGGAAAAACAATATTTTATTGTGGATGAAGAAACCACTAAAGTATATAAAGAAAAGATCATCCCTTATTGGAAAGGCAAAACCATTCGAGAAAGAATGTTTAACGACTTACCAGAAGTATGGAAGTCCGCATATGAAGCAGGTGTATTTACAGAATTTCTGGAACAGAGAGCACCCGGACATACAGTATTGGGAAAACATTCTTTTAAAAAAGGATTTCTGGATTTAAAAAAGGAGATTGTCTTGGCAAAATCAAAATTAGATTTCGCGAAAGACATCAAAGCATTGGATAAGAAAGAAGAACTTTTAGCAATGGATATAGCTGCAGATGCAATTATTGAATTTGCTCACCGACATGCTGAAAAGATTGAAAGCATCATCCAAAAAGAAACTGAACCCGAACGACTTTCTGAATTAAAACAAATGCACCAGATTTGCTTAAAGGTGCCAGCCAACGCTCCTGAAACATTTTGGGAAGCACTTCAACATTATTGGTTTATTCACCAAGGGGTTATTACAGAATTGAATCCTTGGGATTCATTCAATCCGGGTCGGCTTGATCAGCATCTTTATCCATTCTATAAAAAAGAGATTGAAGACGGAAGCTTAACAATTGAACATACCAAAGAACTTTTAATGGCATTTTGGATTAAATTTAACAATCATCCTGCACCGCCAAAAATGGGTGTTACGGCAAAAGAAAGCAGTACTTATACTGACTTTTCTTTAATTAACGTAGGTGGAGTTAAAGAAGATGGTTCAGATGCTGTTAACGAACTTTCATACCTCATTCTGGATGTAATTGAAGAAATGCGTTTGCTCCAACCCAGTTCGATGGTTCAGTTAAGCAAGAAAAATCCGGAACGTTTTATAAAAAGAGCCATAAAAATAGTGAAGACAGGATTTGGACAACCTTCAATTTTCAATACAGATGCTATTGTTCAGGAGTTACTTTTTCAGGGAAAATCGCTTGAAGATGCCAGAAATGGTGGTGCAAGTGGTTGTGTTGAAACAGGAGCATTTGGCAATGAAAGTTATATTTTGACTGGCTACTTCAACCTTCCTAAAATCCTTGAATTGACCTTGAACAACGGATATGATCCACGAACCAAGAAAACGATTGGCTTAGCAACGGGAGATCCATCGACTTTTGAAACTTTTGAAGCATTGATGGTAGCCTATGAAAAACAATTAAAATATTTTATTGATATTAAAATCAAAGGGAATAATCTGATTGAAAAACTATATGCTAAAAATCTTCCGGTACCATTTCTTTCATTGCTAGTTAATGATTGTATTGAAAAAGGAATTGATTATAATGCAGGAGGAGCAAGGTACAACACAAATTATATTCAAGGTGTTGGACTCGGCAGTATTACCGACGAACTAACTGCCATCAAATACCATGTTTATGATAAAAAGTCACTGACTTATGAAACTTTACTAAATGCCATGGCAAATAATTTTGAAGGACATGATGTGCTTTTGGATCAATTACAAAATAAAACACCTAAATATGGTAACGATGATGATTATGCCGATGACCAAACCAGAAGGATATTCAACATTTACTTTAACGCCATTGATTCGCGACCGAATACGAAAGGAGGCTGTTACCGAATAAATTTATTACCTACTACTTCTCATATGTATTTTGGCAGTGTGCTGGGTGCCATGCCTGACGGAAGGTTAGCAAAAGAACCTTTATCTGAAGGAATTTCACCGGTGCAAGGTGCTGACAGAAATGGCCCAACTTCAGTTTTAAAATCTGCTGCTAAAATTGACCACATTAAAACAGGTGGTACTTTATTAAATCAAAAATTTACACCTCAATTTTTAGCGGATGATAAAGGAATTGCCCAGGTGGCTCAGTTGGTAAGAAGCTATTTTAAGTTGGATGGGCATCACATCCAATTTAATGTAGTGACAGCAAAAACGCTTCGTGAAGCGCAAGCAGAACCAAGTAAACACAAAGATTTAATTGTACGTGTTGCAGGATACAGCGATTATTTTGTTGATTTAACAGTTGAATTACAGAATGAAATCATAACCCGAACCGAACATGAAAACCTGAATTAGATAGATAAACAGGTAACAAAAAAACCGATTGTTAATTCAATCGGTTTTTTTTTCATATTCCAAATAGGGTATAGGAGCATAAACTTATCTTAATACCAAAGCGCTTAAACTTTTAAAAAATAAGTTCAACTATTAAATATAAAAATCATGAAAACACACACAAAATCTTATCTAAAAACTGCATTTGTAGTTTTAATGCTTACACTTGGGCTTACTTCCCAATTATTTGCATTCGATAATACTGCAAAGAAAACAAAAAAAGACCAACAAGGCCAGGTTGCATATGATGTATATAAAGGGAAATTAACAGATGCAAATACAAATGGGCCTTTAGTTTTTGCAACTATTGCTGTTGAAGGAGAGAATACAGCTACTATTTCGAATTCAGATGGTGAATTTATCCTTAAAATCAACAAAAATAGCAAAGCAAAAAACATTATTATTTCTCATCTTGGATATGAAAATCTTATTTATCCGATAAATAAATTAAAAGAGGACAATAATGTACTGAAAATTAACCAGGCAGTATTAACCTTAAGTGAAGTTACTGTTTATCCCGATTCTCCGGAAATGCTAATTCTTATGGTTTTAAATAAAGTAAAGGAAAACTATGGTAATAAAGCATATAATATGACCGGTTTTTATAGGGAATCAATTAGTAAGAAGAACAGATATGTTGGCTTATCTGAAGCCGTGGTAAATATTTATAAATCTTCTTATTCCGGATTATTAAGCGATCAAATTCAGATTTTTAAAGGGCGACAGGCAAGCGACGTTAAAAAATCTGACACCTTATTATTCAAACTTCAGGGTGGACCTACAACAACTATGCTGCTTGATGTGATCAAAAACCCTACTGTTATTTTAGATGCTGAATTATTAAAATACTATGATTTCAGTATAGTGAATATGATTAAAATTGGTACAAAACTCAATTATGTAATTGAATTCAAACAAAAACCCGGACTTGATTTTCCTTTATATAACGGAAAATATTACGTTGACAATGAAAATCTGGCCTTAACAGCCGCCGAATTTAGCCTTAATATTACCGATCCGGTTTCTGCTTCCAGACTATTCCTGAGAAAGAAACCAATCGGAGCCAAAGTTACACCTACAACTGCAGTTTATACAGTGAAATATCGCGAGCAAAATGGTGAATGGTTCTTTAACTACGCTAAAGGAGAAGTACAATTTAAAGTTGATTGGGATAAAAAACTTTTTAATTCAACCTATACAATCATGTCTGAAATAGCCATCACCGACAGAGATGATGAGAACATTGAAAAATTCAAAAGCAAAGACCAATTCAAAAGGACTGAAGTATTATCTGAGCAAATTGATGCCTTTACCGATGAAGACTATTGGGGAGAATATAACCTTATTGAACCAGAACAAGCAATTGAAGTGGCAATCAGAAGGATAAAGAGATTATCGAAGTAAAAAGAATCTGCTAACAATCGGTTTTTCTTTTGGTTTTAGTTTATGGAGAGCTTGAAGGGGGTAAATTTTGGCAGAGTTTACTCCCTCTCCTATAAAAAAAAACTGTAATTTGGTTGTAAAATTACAATGAGTTGAAAACGCAGGACCTGACAAGGATAGAAGACATTAAAAACGGGAATATAAAAGAGTTTGAATTACTGTTCAGAGAATTTTATAAGCCACTATTAATCCATGCAAACAGGATATTGCGAGATGGGGAAGAAGCTGAAGAAGTGGTTCAAAATTTGTTCTATAATATTTGGAAAAACAGACAGGAACTAAATATTAACATATCTGTTAATTCATATTTATACAGTGCGGTCAGAAACAATTGTTTACAATTTATTAAACGACAAAAGATAAAAAACAAATATGAACAATACTTATTATCCTATTCAGCTGACACAATTGAGCCCATAGAACATTTAGAATACAATGAATTGCACAATAAACTATATCAGGTTATGAATGATTTACCTGAACGATGTCAAGAAATATTTAAACTAAACAGATTTCAAGGGCTTAAATACCAGGAAATAGCAGATCAGCTTAAAATCTCTATAAAAACGGTAGAAGCCAATATGAGTAAAGCACTAAAACATTTCAGAAAGAACTTAAATGAATTTATGGTTAGCTCATAATTAAAACAAATAAGATGAATAAGCAAGAAAATACAGAATACTGGGAGCGAATGACTAAATATTTTTCAAATGAGCTTAACAAAGATGAAAAATCTATGTTTGAAGAATGGGCACAAAAGGTCGATAATCAAGATCTCCTTAATCAAATGAAAAGGGATTTCGAAAAGATTGACGATACAAAATATGTATTTGAAAAATCAACTGATCAGGCTTGGGGGGAATTATATTCTAAAATACAGCTTGACGATATAAAAGTTTCAACTAAGAATAAATACACCATTAACTTCCGCATATTTTATCAAGCAGCTGCAGCCCTGATAATTGTCTTTGGTTTAAGCTGGGCACTAATCCATCTAACTAAAGGTAACTCACAAAAAATCATTACTACTGAATATTCGCAATCTGAAATTACACTTTCTGATGGATCAATCGTATTCCTGAATGCCAATAGTAAGCTAATTTATCCGGAGAAGTTTGAAGGTAACAATCGCACTGTTGAGCTTATTGGAGAAGGTTTTTTTGAAATCACTCCTAACCCCGAAAAACCATTCATTATTACTGCAAACGATGCTGAAATTAAGGTGTTAGGAACCAAGTTTAATGTTTTTGCATATAAAAATATCAGCAAAGTTGAAGTATTGGTTGAATCCGGTATTGTTAGCTTATCCTCTAAAAGTGAACCAAAAAATGCTCTTTTACTTGAAAAAGGCGAATTCGGCTTTTTAAGTGATAATATTTTGCAAGAATCTTTAGTCCCAACTCCAAATTATCTTTCATGGATAACCAAAGTAATGGATTTCAGAAATGAAGATCTCGTTTCTGTTTTAGAGGTGATTAACCATACTTATGGGGCTAATATAAAATTAGAAGGCGAACCATTAAAAGAACTTAAATTAACCTCGAAATACGACAATATTCATCTCGACACTTTATTACAATCAATTTGTATTGCTTTTAATCTTGAAAAATCCGAAATTAACAACCAAATAATATTAGCAAATAAATAAACTAAATAGTGTTGCATAAGAAAGCCTTTTCAATAACGGTATTATGCTTAATGTTCATCTATTCCTATAGCCAGGATGTGGTATTATTTCAACCGATAACTGTTAATTTCAATAACATCTCAATTGATTCCGCCCTAAATATTATTGAAAATAATATAGATTATAATTTTACTTATAATTCAATCTATGCATTATATCAGAAGCCATTAAACGCAAAATTTACAAATGTGCCATTAAGCATTGTACTCGATAGCATTTTTAGAAATCCTTATCTTACCTATAGAATCATTGATAAACAGTTGGTGATTTTCAAACAAGAACCTGACACGCTGATTGAAACCGAACAAATAAAAGAGAGCAGCAGTGCTACTTCCAATTACACTATCAATGGGCGAATTATTGATGCCAAATCTAAGGAAAATATTCCATTTGCTTCAATCGGGTTCCTTAATAAAAATAGAGGGACTATCAGTAACAACGATGGAAACTTCTCCCTAACTTATGATGAACAGTTTAATGAAGATACATTGCTTATAGGCCATTTGGGTTATCGTAAGCTGGCGATCCCTGTCAACCAATTAAAGCCTGAAAATACATATATATTAGAACAGCAGTCAATATCGCTGCAAGAAGTAGTTATAAGAAGTAGTGACCCTCGCAGTTTAATTCGTCAGGCCTTGGAGAATAAAACAAAAAACTACGACATTAATCCTTTTGTTCATCGGGCGTTTTATCGAGAAACTGTTATGCGTAACGAACGATACATGGTTTATACAGAAGCCCTATTTGATATTTTTAAAACTGCATATCGGCCTACTCTTTTTGATGATCAGTTAAAACTTATTAAACAAAGAAAATTTACTGATGTAAATTCAAAAGATACTGTCCTTTTTAAGCTACAAGGTGGGCTAGGTACAAGTCTTTTGCTTGATGTTATCAAGCACCCTATCAATTTTTTAGACGAAAAATATCTATTTAAATACGATTATTTTATTCGTGACATGGTAATTATAGACAATGATTTGGCCTACTTAATAGAATTCAGGCCAAACAGGATGTCGAATGATATGGAATTCATTGGTGAAATTTATTTGAACATTAATACCCTTGCCATTGTAAAAGTTAATTTTAATTTCACAAATGATGCGATTAAAAAATTAAAGAACACTTTCATTTTAAGACAAAGCAAAGCAATCAAAGCGCACCCATTCGAATCTGAATATAGCATTACATATAAGAAAAGCATCAATGGGCTTTATTACATAAACCATATTAAAGGGTCTCTGAAATTGAAAGTCAAAAGAAAACAAAAGCTTCTTTTCTCCACCTACCAAACCTCGTTTGAAATGATTTCGACAGATATTAATACGAGGGATGTTTCGAGATTTTCACGAAAGGAAACCGTGAATAGCAATAAAATTTTCAGCGACCTGACAGATACCTATAATCTTCAATTTTGGGTTAATGAAAATATAATCATTCCTGAGGAGGATCTATCCAAAGCGCTTCAGCGTTTTCGTCAGGAAGATTTATCTCTCGAAAAGAAATAAAATACAAAACGTTACATTAACAAGAACAAGCCCCGTATACTTGATAAAAAATCTTATTTTTGGCATCTCATATACGAGTGGTTTAAAATTATGATAAAAACGAGAAAATCAATCATCACAGGTACTATTGCAATTAGCTTTTCCGCAATGCTTTGGGGGCTTGACGGTGTAGTTTTAACTCCACGATTATTTAATCTGGATGTATTTTATGTTGTTTTTGTATTGCATGCCATTCCGTTCATCATTATGAATTTCTTTTTCTCAAAGGAGTATTCGAAAATCAAGCTATTCGATCGATCGGATTACATTACCTTGCTTATTATTTCAGTTTTTGGTGGTGCAATTGGAACAATCTCTATTGTTAAAGCACTCTTTCTGGTAAACTTTGAACAATTAACGGTTGTGATCCTATTACAAAAGCTCCAACCTATTTTTGCCATTTCCTTAGCTGCTATCTTACTGAAAGAAAAATTAAAAAAGAATTTCATTTTATGGGCCGGACTGGCAATTATTTCAGGATATTTCATGACATTTGGTTTTAATCTGCCTGATTTTAATTTGGGAGGAAATACAATCTATGCATCGTTACTTGCTCTTCTTGCTGCCTTCTCATTCGGAAGTTCTACTGTGTTTAGTAAAAAAATCCTACTGAAATATGATTTTAAAACAGCAACATTTTATCGATATGGAATTACAACTTTATTCATGTTTATCATTGTTATAATTGCTGGCAAACTTCCTCAATTTTACCAAACAACGACTGAAAACTGGACCTACTTTTCGCTAATTGCTTTAACAACAGGATCTGGGGCCATTTTTCTATTTTATTACGGTCTAACAAGGGTTAAAGCCATTATTGCCACTATTTGTGAACTTTTCTTTCCATTGACTGCCATTATCCTTGATTATTTTGTGAATAACACCATCCTGTCAACTGTACAATGGATAAGTGCTATTGTCATGATATTTTCTATCATAATTTTAAATGCCAGGAATACAAAGGATAGTGCAACGAGTTAGCAATTGCATTTTATAATCATTATCTTTACTTAGGTTAAAATAGGGTATCATGAAAGATCATAACTTAAAAGTTGTATATACCGGCTCCATGGTCGAAGCAAATTTCATCAAAAGTATTTTGGAGGAAAATCAAATAGGAAGCATTGCCAGGGATTCCATTTCTGAAAGTATTGGCGCCGGATGGGGATCAGGATCACCTGAATCTTCAAGCCAGATATTTGTTGACGAATCACATGAAATTGAAGCAAAACGAATAATTGCCGAATTCTTAAATTCAAAACAAGCTTAAGCAATACTTCTTATATGCTTCAACCTGCGAATGGATATTTTTTTCTGAACGGAAGCTGGATATCAGTTAGCGATTATGCATCTAACCAGTTTTCGGAAGGCATAACTATTTATGAAGTAATTCGTGTTATTGATGGAATCCCATTGTTTATTGAAGAACATCTTAATCGTCTGGAATTATCAGCTCAGTTAATTAAATTTGATCTATGGCTAAGCCACAAAGATATCGAACGAGCCATTTATTCACTCATTGATAAGAATTCGAATCCGGAATCCAATATTCAACTTTTCTTTCACCATAAAGCTGAATCAAATTCGCAAAACTTTGTTTGCCGTTTCATCCAAACACATTATCCTGAAAAAAATGCATATATAAACGGCGTCAAGAGCATGCTTTTTGCGGCTGAACGTAAAAATCCCAGAGTAAAAAAAACCGATCAATCATTGAGATCAAAAGCTGATCATGCCATTTCTATTAATGAAGTATATGAAGTAATCTTAATTAATCATAAGTATGAAATTACTGAAGGGAGCAGGTCAAATATTTTTTTCATCCAAGGTAAAACTATTTTGACTCCTCTCAAAAAAAATGTGCTGGCCGGAGTTACCCGACAAAAGGTTATCCAATTATGTAAAGAGAATAATATGGAATGTATTGAACAGGACGTTAAATCAAATTATTTATCAAATTTTGATGCAGCTTTCTTTACCGGAACCTCTCCCAAGGTCCTTCCTGTAAAATCTATTGGCCAAATCAATTTCGATCCAGGAAATGATTTATTAAAAAGGTTGATCAAACTTTATGATGATGAAATTGAACGATATATCAAATTAGCAAAATCCGGAACTAAAAAGTTATAACGTGCCGATTTTCCTTGATGTAGTTTGTTAATTCAATCCCTGTATATCGAACAGTAACACCCAAGTTTTCCAATTTATCTGCAATCCCGTATAAATCAGCACATCCTTTACAAGCAATCGTATTCACCCCTATTTCTTGCATTTTCTTCAAATAGTCCTGCAATTCCTTATCTTCAGTCAATAGCTTTGCTGAAGGCCCCCAAATAAGTAAGGTGATATCTTTCCACCACCCATTTTTCTGAGCATTGAAGGTGTACATAAACACCATTTTAATCGCGACATCACGATCGCTGCTGGTCCAAACAATCACAAGTTTTTCTTCGTTAGCAATCGTCTGTTCGGTATTAGTGTTATTTTGTTGCTCTTGTGCAAAATTGGATAGAGTCATTATTGATAAAATTAGTGTTAAAGAAATTGATAAAACCTGGTTTTTCATAATTTTTAAACTTTTTGAAAAATGACTTGCTCGTTAAAGTTAAATATAAGACAATTTAATTATTTTTATCGAATGAAATTATTAGGAAATATAATTTGGCTTTTATTTGGAGGGCTTATTGTAGCCATCGAATATTTTATCTCAAGTATATTATTGATGATAACCATCATCGGTATCCCTTTTGGATTGCAGACCTTAAAAATGGCCAGTCTTGCATTATGGCCATTTGGCCGACACGCTGTTCATACCCATAACAGCTCAGGCTGTTTATCAACTTTTATGAATATTTTATGGTTGCTTTTTGGGGGTATCTGGATTGCCCTAACGCATTTGATATTTGGGGTCTTGTTAGCAATTACCATTATCGGAATTCCATTTGCAATGCAACATTTCAAGCTAGCTTCTGTAGGGCTTACTCCTTTTGGCAGGGAGATCAGAAGAATAAATTAAAAATCCAATTCTGCCCATTCTGGAGCACACCCCATGCGGTTGATCAAAAATGGCATTTTACAAATTACACTTCTTATGGCAGAATAGAATGGTTTAATCTGGAGGTAATGGAATGATTAAAACCACTCTAAGAAACACATATTAACCTACATAGCAATAAGATTAATAAGGATAAAAGCTCAGAAACAATCTGAGCCTTTTTAATTTCTACCAAATCGTATCGATACTTAATTGTTAACTTAAATTGAATATTTTAAATCCATCTGTTGTAAAGTTGAACTCCAATCGTGATAGAGTTAAGTGGTATAAGATATTTTATTAGGTTTAATCAGCCTTTGACTGATAATACTTAGCCTTTTCTTTGTCGTTGAGACGAGAATAAATATTACCTAGAAAATGAGCGTATTTAGGCAGAGGCTTTAATTTATACAGTTTTTCGAATAAATCCCGTGACTTTTTAAAATCAGCAGTAACAACATTCAACGCTTTAAGAAGCTTGGCATATTGGCTGTTCGTCTTCTTTTTATCATATTCTGTTATTGATTCCTGGTAAAAATTCTCTGCTTTCCAAAATAACCTTTCGGCACTCCATTCGAGGGCTATGATGTTATTACTATTGATTTTAAGTAACTCTTTAGCTGTTTTTTCACATTCAGCCTCATTTTTCAATGCTTTATTAATTTTAAAATATCCTTCAGCAATAATTTCAAGAAAAGGTTGATTATCCTGAACTAAGGGCCATTGTGCAAGTCCCTGTTCCCAATTTTCACTTTTTACGTAGCTCTCAAACAATCTAAGATCAACTAATTTGATGTGGGAACCCTTGGGGTAATTTGTATTATAAAACTCAAGATATCTGATTTCTTTAGAAAGATTATCCTTTATATGATAAATATCTGCCAGGGAAAAATATACATTTTCGTCCTTTGAACCTAAATCTTTTGCTTGTTCAAGATAAACCAGCGCCCTTTCATTTTGTCCGAGAGCATATGCAGATTTACCGGCTCCTTCATAATCCTCTAATCTGGCGAGTTCTCCTTTTGATTCAGCCACATTAATCAATTCAGCAAATTTTGCGAAAGCACCGCTATAATCACCTTCTGTGAAGGATGAAATACCTTTGGTTCTCATCTGATTAATCTGACTAATTTCTTTATTGGTTGAACAAGCTGTGATTAATATTGCAAGTCCCATGAATAAGCTTAATTTCTTCATCATTATTTCCATCTTTTTAGTGAGTTCAAAGGTAAGCATATTCAATTAACAACCAATATGAACTATATTGACGTTCATCCATTAGTAATAATGGATAATTACACTATAAACTTTAAGAAAAATAAGAAAAGATACCTTTACGTATTAGCAGTTACAATCAATGCCTTTTTCATATTGGTGCATTGCTTTTTGGCTCATACCCATACTTGAAAACCCCCCATCATGAAATAAATTCTGCATAGTAACTTTTCGGGTAAAATCAGAGAACATCATAATTGAATAATCAGCACATTCATCTGCTGTTGCATTTCCTAATGGCGACATCCGTTCGGTAAAATCCATTAATCCCACAAGATCTTTAATGCCACTACCTGCAGTTGTGGGGGTAGGTGACTGAGAGATCGTATTTACTCTGATCTTTTTTTCACGACCGTAGATATAACCAAAACTTCGGGCGATTGATTCAAGTAATGCTTTTGCATCTGCCATATCATTATAACCAAACAAGGTACGTTGGGCAGCAATATATGATAAAGCTAGCACAGAGCCCCAATCATTAATTGCATCTTTTTTATGGGCAACTTGCAAAAGTTTATGAAATGATATTGCGGAAATATCCAGGGTTTTATTCAAATAATTATAATCAAGATCGTTATACACACGCTTCTTTCTTACGTTTAACGACATACCGATAGAGTGCAAAATAAAATCCACTTTTCCGCCTAAAAACTCCATTGACTTATCAATAAGATTTTCTAAATCGGGAATACTTGTAGCATCAGTCGGGATTACGATGGTATTGCAATTTTTAGCTAGATCTTCAATGCCTCCAAAACGAATTGAAGAGAGTGTATTGGTAAGAGTAAAAGTCGCGCCCTCTTCGTGTGCCCGTTGGGCGACTTTCCAGGCAATTGATTTCTCATCAAGTGCACCAAAAATAATTCCTTTTTTGCCTTTTAAAAGGTTATAAGCCATAATAGTTAATTTAGGTATTTAAGTTCATCTTCTTTTAAGATATCGACAAAATTAACAATTTATTTAAAATGATTACAAATAATTTATAATTTAGCCACAGTTTAGAAATTAATTTAAATAGGAATAATAAGAAGAAAAAACCTAAGGATCAGTTGATCATCGAGGAAACTTACCTGACAAAACCGAACTAAAGTGAAGAATTTATGAAAGTAATATTTTTGCATTTTGCATTGCTACCTCTGAAATCTTATCTCCACTTATCATTTTGGCTATCTCCACAACTCTTTCATCAGGGCTCAATAGCTTAATGTGCGAATGAGTTTGAGTTTCATCCGATTCCTTGGTAACCCTATAATGATAAACTCCCTTCCCGGCTATTTGTGGTAGGTGAGTTATAACGATTAACTGTATTCCCTTCGACATTTCTGCTAAGATATTACCAACTTTTGCAGCTACTTCACCCGATACTCCGTTATCAATTTCATCGAAAACGATTGTTGGCAAAAGCTTTTTACCCGAGATTAAAGACTTAATGCTGAGCATCAAACGGGAAAGTTCACCACCGGAGGCAATTTTCGCAACCTCATTTAAATCACTTCCTTTATTTGCATTGAAAAAATATCGTACTCTGTCGAACCCATCAATACCAGGCTCATCCGATTGAGTATTCATGATCGAGAAACGTGCATTAGGCATTCCCAATTGCTGAAGCATACCAATAATTTTAAGCTCAATAGCAGCAATTGACTCATTTCGTGAATCCGATATTATTTTTGCAGCTATACAAAGTTTATCGAAATCCTCATCAATCTGTTGTTGAAGCTTAGCAATTTCCAACTCGATGGAGTTAATTGAATCCAGCTTATCGTAGAGTTGCTGTTTGATCTCGATCAATTCAGAAACACTATTCACATGATGCTTTTGTTCTAGTCGATAGATTAAATCCAATCGCATTTGTGTTGATTCAATCTCACCGGCATCGATATGTACGTCATTGTTAATAATTGATATTTCAGCATTTACATCCTTCAAATCAATGATGTTGGCATTTATTCTTTCGGCCAACTGCTGTAATCCGGGGTGATACTTTGCGACCCTGGCCAAGTTATTTTTTACCTCATTTAGCGAATCAAGTACATTCGATTCAGCCTCGTCAATGGTATTGCCGGCATGTAACAGTACTGATTTTATTTCTTCGGCATGAATTTGAATTTCAAGCGATGCTTCTAACTCCTGCTGTTCATCAACTACTAAATTAGCATTATCAAGTTCATCAAATTGAAACTGGAAATAATCAAAATCGGATTTCGATTTTTGTTCAATTGATTTTAATTCTTCAAGATGTACTTGAAGTTTTTTATATTGTTTGAATTGATTTTTATAGGAAAGAACTAAATCTTCATGCCCAACATAACTATCCAAGACCGCTAATTGGAAATTTGCATCATTTAGAGTTACGATGGCATGCTGCGAATGGATATTAACCAAACGATCGCCCAACTCTGTTAATACCGGAAGATTGACAGGGGTGTCGTTTACAAAGGCTCTTGATTTTCCAGCCGGGCTGATCTCTCTTCTCAATATTGTTTGATCTTCGTAATCAAGATCATTAGCTTCAAAAAACGGTTCTAGATTATATGAACCAATTGAGAATTTTCCTTCGATAACGCATTTCATTGATTTATCCTGCAAGACCTGAGTATCAGCTCGTGATCCGAGAATCAACGATAAGGCTCCCAACATGATAGATTTACCGGCCCCGGTTTCACCGGTCACAACAGAAAAGCCTTGACTGAAGCCAATATCAAGCTTTTTGATCAATGCATAATTCTCAATTAATAAATTTTGAAGCATAAGTTTGATAACTATAGCTAACAAAGTTAGAAAAACAATTGAAAGAAATTATGAGAGGAAAATAAAGTTTTAATTTCGCAATATTCCCTGGTACTTTGCGGAATTTGCAGGGTCAATTTCACTCAATACGTTTATAGCATTGGTTTTTTCTGTAGCTGAGCCCTCAGAATAAAGGTTTATAAACTCATCTCTTTTTGCTTCAACCATGAGTTGCAATAAAAACAATCCGGGTCGCTCATTATAAACTGATTTGAGCAAATTCAAATTTCTGCTTATATGACTACGTCCTTCAGCTGCCTTTTCCGACATGATATCCAGACCATTCCTGTGATATTCATACGAAAACTTTCTTAAAGGCTGATAAGCCGGATTCAGCAAATTCTCGATCAGCCAATAACGATTCTTGCTATTTTCATAAGCCTTCCAACCACCATAAGGTGAAACCTGTGCCACATTAAGAATATTCTGCGCTGATTCGAAGAATGGTGTGCCACCGTATAAAGAGAAAGAATCAAAATCCAAACCGATAAATACATTAACATAGAAAGCCAAAACAGATGTTAAATTGGAACTAAATGAACTTTCAGAATAATCTAATGGTTGAAATTCAATGTATCGAAATTGAAAATCATTGTCTACATAATTAAATAATGGTGTACTATATGATGTCTTGTAGGTTGGGCGACGGAGAATCAGGTTTATTTTACCCCTGAATTCATCAACCGATATCCGTTCATCAATGGTTATAAGAATTGAACATTCAATTCTTTCTTCCATCTGAAAAGCATAATTTGTCCAATTTCTATTATTAATAAATTCGAAAACAGCCGTTTGCAATGATTCGAAGACCCTGCGGTCGGTACCTTCAACTCTGGGAGCAGAGACCTGAACCGTACAAAGCATTTCTTGTGAAAAAACACCCAAATAACTAAACATTAGCACAAACAACAGATAATATTTTGTCAAGGTTTTTTTCATCAAACTTATTTAATTAATTCTTTAATTTTATTTACGATATCTGCGGCTACCTCTTTTTTTGTCTTAACCTTGTAATTAATCTGATTGAACGCTTTATCAATAATTGTTACTTGATTTGTTTTCTTCCCAAAACCTGCTTCTTTGTTTTGCAATGAATTAAGAACGATGAAATCAAGGTTTTTATTTTTCAATTTCTTTTTAGCATTCTCAATTTCATTATTTGTTTCAAGGGCAAATCCGATTAAAACCTGTCCTTTCTTTTTCAATTTTCCTAATTTTGCAAGGATATCCTGAGTTGGGATAAGGTCCAATGAATTAAACTTGTCTGACTTTTTAATTTTTTTGGAAGAAATATTTTTTGGTTTGAAATCGGCAACAGCCGCAGCCATGATTGCTATATTTGCTTGGGAAAAAGCGGCTATACAGACATTTAACATATCGTCTGCACTGATAACATCAATTTTTTTTATGTTAGAATGTGAAATTTGCAAATTAGATGGGCCGCTTACCAAGGTAACAATGGCACCTCTATTAGCACATTCTTCTGCAAGTTCATATCCCATTAATCCGGTTGAATGGTTTCCTATAAACCTAACCGGGTCGATGGACTCATAGGTGGGGCCGGCAGAAATAAGAACAGATTTACCTTCTAAATCAGCTTTTTTTTTTAGTTGATCAACGATTACTTTCATGATCTGATCAGGCTCCTGCATTCTTCCTTCGCCACAAAGACCACTCGCGAGTTCACCATGATTGGGTTCGAGGAGAATATGGCCACGAGTTACTAATTCACTCACATTTTTTGTTGTGGAAGGATGTTTATACATATCCAAATCCATTGCAGGAGCAAATAAGACCGGGCATTTTGCCGACAAATAAGTAGTTATTAATAAATTATCGGCTATTCCATTTACCATTTTACCCATTGAACTTGCAGTAGCAGGAGCTATCAGAAATATATCAGCCCACATTCCAAGTTCCACATGACTGTTCCATTCACCTGTTTCCTTATGAAAAAATTCGCTAAGAACAGGTCTGCCAGAAACTGTAGAAAGGGTCAATGGTGTAACAAACTCTTTGGACATAGGGCTCATAACAATTTGAACCTCTGCACCCGCTTTTTTAAGTAAGCGAACCAAAGATGGAATTTTGTAGGCAGCAATTCCACCGGTAATACCGATCAGAATATTCTTACCTGTTAACATAATTTGGGTATATGTTACTAATTGATTACTTCTGTTTCAGGACGTCTGAAATAAACTTTTTCGTCTAAAAATTCCTGAATGGCAATTAATGTTGGTTTAGGAAGTTGCTCATAATATTTAGCAATTTCGATCTGCTCTCTATTCTCGAAAATTTCTTCTAAATTATCGGAAGGACTTGCAAATTCAGCAAGTTTTTTGTCTAATTCATCCTTCATCTCCAGAGAAATCTGATTGGCTCTTTTTGATAATACAACCACAGTTTCGTAGATGTTGCCAGTTAAGGCATAAAAGTCATTTTTTGTTCGGGTTATGGCTGTGGTATCAGTCTTTACCTTTTTATAATCCATTTTCATCGATTTTTTTAAATTGTATAGATTTTTTTTGAATATCTTCTGCCTCTTTTAAATATTTACTTTCAGGATATAATTTAAGAAGGTTTTCGTATGCTTTAAAAACGGCTGCAAATCTTTCAACCTGCTTTTCTTCAACACTTTTGCTGGCGAATATATAGTTTGCTTTTAAAACGTGAAACATAATTTCTTCCCTATATGAGGTTTCAGGAAATTTCTGTAGTACTTCATCAAGCGCAACAGCTGCAGCTTGATAATCGGATATTTTATAATAAAGCATAGCAATTTCATATGCTTTTTTCTCTAGTTTTTTACGCAAATCATCAACTAGTTTATTGCACTCTGCCATTCTTTCACTGTTTGGGAATTCATTAATGAAAGTTTGCAATTTGGCCATTGCTAAAACTGTATTAGCCTGATCTAAAGTATACTTTGGTGAATCTAAGTAGTAGCAATATGCACTCAGAAATTTAATTTCCTCAATTCGATTGCTAAAAGGGAAATTCTTTGCATATTCATCAAAATAATAACTTGCCAGCATATAATCACGTTGGACATAATAACTATTACCAATATAATAGTGTATATTCTCGTCTTTATCGGTTCCTTTATAAACAGCCTTTAAATCCTCAAATAAACTAATAGCACGATAATATTTACCTTCTTCGTAATAGGCTACAGCACTTTTATACTTTAATTCATTATCCTTACTCTTTTGAATCTTCTGAAATTGTCCACAAGATGTTAGAACAACTATGAATACAATAAGCGATATTTGGAAACCTCTCTTAATCATGGCGCAAAATTACAAATTTTATTAAAACAAAAAACGAAGCTAATCATCATTTGTTTTACTACAATTATTTTGACATTATATTTATAAATTTTTAACAAAAGGAATAATGCTTTTCATTGAAATCATGCCCTTTGTAATAACAATATAAATTTTTACTTTTGTGCTTTAATTCTATTATAAACTTAAACTTTTTATAAAGTGGATATTTTCAATAAATGTACTAGTGATATGGGCCCTCTTGGTATTTATGCCGACAAAGCCCATGGTTATTTTTCATTTCCAAAGTTGGAAGGTGAGATTGCTCCCCGAATGGTATTTCGCGGCAAAGAGCGGTTAACATGGAGTTTAAACAACTACCTTGGTCTTGGCAATCATCCGGAAGTTCGTAAAGCTGATGCAGAAGCAGCAGCAAAATACGGGATGGCTTATCCAATGGGTGCCCGAATGATGTCAGGTCAAACCAAATATCATGAACAATTAGAGAATGAACTTGCAGCTTTTGTAGGACAAGAAGCCGGTTATCTGTTAAATTTCGGCTATCAGGGAATGGTTTCGATCATTGATTCAATGGTTAATCGTAAGGATGTGATTGTTTATGATTCTGAAGCTCACGCTTGTATCTTGGATGGAATGAGATTACATATTGGTAAAAGATTCGTTTATCCACATAATAATATTGAGAAACTTGAATTGCAATTAACCCATGCACAAAAACTTGTTGAACAAACAGGCGGAGGTATACTTGTAATTACAGAGGGTGTTTATGGCATGTCGGGAGATTTGGGAAAACTAGATAAAATTGTCGAATTAAAGAAGAAGTTCAACTTCAGACTACTTGTGGACGATGCTCATGGTTTCGGAACTATGGGAAAAACCGGTGCAGGTACCGGTGAACACTTTGGTGTGCAAAAAGACATAGATATTTATTTCGCCACTTTTGCTAAAGCCATGGCCGGAATTGGTGCCTTTGTTGCCAGTAAAAAAGAAGTTATCAAATTTCTGGCTTACAATATGAGATCACAGATTTATGCAAAATCATTGCCAATGCCTATGGTAATGGGTGCGTTAAAAAGACTTGATATGATCCGCAATGATTCGTCGTATAGAGATAATCTTTGGAAAATAGTTAATGCTCTGCAAAGCGGACTTAAAGCAAAAGGACTTGATATTGGTGTAACCGAATCACCTGTTACTCCTGTAATGCTTTATGGTGAAATTCCCGAAGCAACCCAAATTACGGTTGACTTAAGGGAAAACTACGGCGTATTCTGTTCAATAGTTACTTATCCTGTTGTACCTAAAGGTGTGATTCTCTTGAGAATTATTCCTACTGCAGTGCATACACTCGAAGATGTTGAGTATACAATAAACGCATTTGCCGAAGTAAAAAAGAAATTAGAAAATAACGAATATTCGAAGACTGAATTTGCCAACTGGCAATGAAATTAAAAAAAGCCCTCTCAATAAAATCGAGAGGGCTTTTTTAATATTTTTTACCCTCAAACGGGTGTATAATTTTTAAATAACGTATTATTTCTTTAATCATATATTGCAGGCCATTTTGCACGTCCAGTTTGAGCAACATATCCAACTGTTCCTTACTTTCTTCATTAAATATCCCGACTTTATAATAGGCATTTGATTTCGCAACCAAATAATTGAGTGGCAATGATCGATTGTAGTTCAAATCGATAAGTATGTGAAAATGGCTACTAATAAAATCCCGAACATAAGAAGAATTAGGACGATAAAACCAATCGACCTCATTTGGTCTGACATAATCAACTGTTAATCGTTGAGGAATAAATTCAAGCATTTTTGCATTTTTAATGTAGACAATCACTTTTACTTTCTTCTTCTCATCATGCAACTGACTAATTAACTGCTCAATTATCCTGAATTCTTCTTCATCCTTATATTCGTAAACAATGCCTATTGATTCAGCCGTTCCAAGACTATAAAATTTCTTCGTCCTCGAAAGGTTTTTCAATTCTTTTTTAAAGAGAGAATTTCCTATTAATAATTGTATTGGTTTTAAGATATTCATTGACTAATTATTTATTTTTTTGCGAGCCAAAGGTGATCAATTTTCCCGATATAAAACCGATGATAGTCCTTATCCGGATATACCCGATGATCTATTTCAGGTAAAATAAATTTAGATTCTTTGATATCATCATTATAAATCTTTGAACACTCAATGTTCAATTTTGCCTCATTAAACATTATGTTTCCTGATGGGGATTGAAAAGCAGATAAACCTGTTTCCTTAATCTTATTAACATCCCTGCCTGAATGATTACCACAATAGTCTAAAATTTCACGATGCTCTTTGCCAAAAAATGACAGTGCAAAAGTAGGATACATTTCTGTAAATTCGAATGTATATCTTTGATGTCGGATAAAAATAAATACTACAGGCAAATTCCACAAATAGCCTATTCCTCCCCAGGCAGCAGTCATCGTATTAAAATCGTTCGGTTCACCAGCTGTAATCAACATCCATTCCTTGCCAATCAGCCTGATTACATTATCCTTAAAATCATTTGGATCGAGTTCTCTAAATTTTTCAATCATTATTCTTCAATTTTATCATTAAATTTGACCTTACTTTTGAGTTTTCTAATTAACGCAAAAATAATTATTATTTTGAAAATAACTTTTCTTGGAACTGGGACATCTCAAGGAGTGCCTGTAATTGGTTGCAATTGCGAAACTTGCCAGTCAAATAGCCCAAAGGATATTAGGTTAAGATCGTCTGTTCTCATACAAACCAAGGAATTCAAATTCACGATTGACGCAGGACCCGATTTCAGGCAGCAGATGCTATTGAATAAAGTAACTCGATTAGATGCAATATTAGTAACTCATGGGCATAAGGATCATGTCGGGGGATTGGATGATGTCAGGGCATTTAATTTTTTATCAAAAAAACCTATGGAGGTTTTTTTAGGAAAATTTGCTGAACCGGATTTAAAACGTGAATTTCATTATGCCTTCGAAAAAGACAGATATCCGGGATCTCCAAACATTAAATTAAACATTATTGAGAACTCACCTTTTCATTTTAAAGGAATTGAAATCATTCCAATAAAGGCAAATCATTATAAAAGTGAAGTTTTCGGATACCGAATTGGTGATTTTTGTTATCTCACTGATTTAAAAACGATCAGCGAAGAGGAAAAAAACAAAATGCGCGGTGCAAAAGTCATAGCTATCAGTGCACTACGAAAAAAAGAACATATTTCTCATCTTAACTTATCCCAAGCAGTTAGCTTAATTCAGGAATTAAATCCTGCAAAGGGCTATATTACTCACATCAGCCATTTAATGGGGCTTCATGAAAAAGTAAATCGGGAATTACCTGAAAATATTAGTTTGGCCTATGATGGATTAACATTTAATCTTAATTAATTTTTTCAACCTTTCTTAAATCAAGCAAATTAATTGGGTTACTTCCCAATCCCCTGATATTTGGTTGGACAAATCTCAAAACCTGGTCATAATATAAAACCACAACCGGTGCTTCATCCATCACAATACTATCCATTTTAGCATATAATTCAAAACGTTTTTCATCATTCGTTTCAATTAATGAAGACTCGTAAAGATCATCAAAAAGTGAATTATTAAAATGCGTGTAATTGGGTCCGGTAGGACAGAAATTTTTTGAATAAAACATGGACAGATAATTTTCGGCATCAGGATAATCTGCAATCCAGGAAGCCCTGAAAAAAGGCAATTTAGCCTGTGCTTTCATTTCTCGCATGGCAGCAGGCGGGCTTACATCTATATCAATCTTTATTCCAATTTCTCCCAGTGCATGCTGAATGTACTCGCATAAATCTAAATATTCAGCAGTTGTAACAAGGTTAATTGGGCTCATTCCTTGCCCATCAGGGTATCCGGCTTCAATTAGTAATTTTCTTGCTTTGTCAGGATTGAACGAATATCCATAGTCCGCATTCTGATTGTATGAAGGAAATCCTTTAGGAACAATTCCTTTCAAACCCGGTTCACCAATATTATTTCGTAAAAACTTCATCATTTTAACACGATCAAAACCATAATTAATGGCTTGACGAATTTTCTTCATTCGTAATGGATTCGAACTTGTTGAATCATCCACCAAAATTCCGAGATATTCTGTATTCAGATAAGGTTGTGAAACTAAATCGATTCTATCCTGATATTTTGGTTTTAAGCCTCCCCTTTTCGTCAATATTTCATCTTTGTAACCGGCATCGATCCCCGACATAAAATCAAGTTTCCCTTGCACAAAATGCAAAAATGCTGCTTGCTTATCAGCCAGAAAAGTAACTGAAACAGCATCAAGATATGGAAGCTTTTTTCCTTCAAAGGACTCAAAATAATTTTCATTTTTCGTTAAAACCATTTTTACACCCTCGCTCCATAATTTTAATTTAAAAGGGCCTGCTCCAACCGGATTTTCGCGAAATTCATCTTTGTAAAACTCGATGGCTTCGTGAGGAATAACAGCACAATATTGCATGGCCAGTATGCCTAAAAATGGGGTAAAGGGTTGGCTTAAATTTATTTTGAATACTGAATCATTTATTGCTTCAAAGGCATATTTATCATCAGCATTCTCAATTTGACTAAAAACCCATAAGCCCGGCGAGGCAACTTTTGGGTCAACGATTCTTTTGAAACTAAATACAAAATCACTTGCTACGACCCTCCTTCCCACACCATCAGGAAATGATTCGTCATCATGAAAATAAACATCCCTGCGTAAATTGAAAGTATAACTTAATCCATTCTCCGAAATCTGCCAATCTTTTGCAATAGCAGGCTCTACCTTAAGCTCATCATTAAGCCTTACTAAACCTGCAAAGAGTTGATTACATGCCCAGATATTTGCCAGATCTTTCGCAAAAGCAGGGTCGAGCGAACTTATATTTGCTGCTTCATTATAGCGAAAAACTGTCTTATCTGTTTCATTTAAGTCTTGTTTGCATGATGACAGCACAGCAACGACAACACAAATAATCAAACCATTTTTTTTCATACATTCAAAAATACACTATTCTTTAATGCAATCATATTCCAATTTATGCAGCTTTATGCATCGAAATTTGAAGAATAATCTATCTCAATAAAAAAAATCGACCAACTCATAAAATCTATTGATATTTGCCTTCTATTATTCAAAACATAACAGACTCATTAATTAAATAATTAAGTAAATTGGCAGATCCAATTAAAACCTGAAACTATGAAAACTAATAAAAATCTATTTTTTACAATTCTGGCACTTCTCTTTTTCTCAACTACTGGATTAATAGCTCAAGAAGCTGACTCTGTAGGTTATATCGTTAAAGATGGCGATACGGCCCCACAATTTACCATGACCCTCACTGACGGAAGTCAAGTTAGCATGGCCGATTTAAAAGGTAAGGTTGTTCTTCTTCAGTTCACAGCCAGTTGGTGCGTTGTATGTCGGAAAGAGATGCCATTTTTAGAATCCGAAATATGGCAGGAATATAAAGACAAGGGGTTAGTGATGATCGGAATTGATCGCGATGAACCTTTGGAAACAGTTCAGAAATTTGCCAAACAAATGAAAATAACCTATCCGTTGGCTCTGGATCCAAATGCAGATATTTTTGGATTGTTTGCCCTCAAACAAAGTGGGGTAACGCGTAATGTAATCATTGATCGTAACGGGCGAATCGTTTTTAAAACACGCCTTTTCGATCGTGAAGAATTTGATCATATGAAAGCAAAAATTAAAGAACTAATTGAGCGCAAATAATCTATACAAAAACACCAAATGAAAAGAACTATAAATATTTTAATAACAATATTTTTGGTAACAATCCCTTTTATAGGGTTCCCTCAAAAAACAGTCAAAGAAAAAGGGTTGGAAGCCATCACCATCGATGGGATAAAAGGATCTCTTGAGTTTTTAGCATCCGATTGGACAGAAGGTCGTGAGACCGGCGAAAGAGGCAGTTTTATGGCAGCCGATTATATTCAAAGCATGTTTAAAGTCTTTGGGATTCAGCCTGCCGGTGACATCGCTTATGTTAGGCCAACACGAGAACAAAGAGCTGCAGGAATTGAAATCCAACAGGCAAAAGGTTATTTTCAGGATTTTAGCCTGGTAAAATCCAAATTAGGAGTCAATCAGGTTTTTGAGATGAAAAGAGTAAATGGAACAACTAACAGTGTCCAAAGTTTTGAATATCTCACCGATTTCTCATATAGTACACCTGAAGTCAGCCAATCATTCGAAACCGAAATTGTTTTTGTAGGATATGGTTACGTTGATAAAGCCAATGCCTACGACGATTATAAAAATGTTGATGTTAAAGGGAAAATAGTTTTAATGATTACAGGATTTCCCGGACATCGGGATAAAAACTCTGATGCATTTAAGAAATTCAGTAACGATGAAAACCTCGTATCTTATTACCTTAGTCGTTCTAAGCAAAACTGGGCAATTGAACATGGAGCCATTGGGATTATGGAATGCAATATTGAATATAATGCTCAGGATAATTGGTTTACCAATTATCCCTTACGATTTGAATCCAGAGGTTATGAAGGGGATGAACCTATGACAACCCGTGAATATTCAATGCGGATTCCGGGTGATAAACTGAACCCACAACTCCTGCGAATCAGCTTAAGCAATCGAGCTATCAATGAGATCATAAAAGAGAGTAAGATTGATTTTTCTTCTTATGAAAAAATGGCAATCGAGAAAATGAAACCGTTTTCAATGATGATCCCAAATTTGAGAATAAATGTTTATGCCGATGTTGAATCAGAAATAATCAAAGCGCGAAATATTTTAGGCATGATCGAAGGTGAGAACCTCAATGATATTATAGTTATTGGAGAACACTACGATCATATGGGAATGCACAAAGGTTTTATTTTTAATGGTGCCGATGATGATGCATCCGGTGTAATAGGGATGTTGACCATTGCAAGAGCAATCAAAGCAACAGGTGTTAAACCTAAAAAAACCATCATTTTTGCAGCTTGGACCGCTGAGGAAAAAGGATTGTTGGGCTCTAAATATTTTGTACAATCCTTCAAACCATTGGATCGAATCACATATAATTTAAATATGGATATGATTTCCAGAAATAATCCTACCGACAGTAAAGGAAATCAATTAACGATGAAGGTGACAAAAGGAAATGATTTTTTTGAAGAGATAACTAAAAACAACATTAAGAATTTCAATTTAAACCTTGAAGTAATTTACGACCCAATTGATGCCGGAACTTCTAGTGGAGGATCGGACTATGTGCCATTTTGTGCAGAATATATTCCTTTTTTCTCATTTAACGCGGGTTTTGATAATAATTACCATCACTATGATGATGAAACATCAACTTTGAACTGGGAAAAAATGCTTACGATAGTGAAGTTAGGATTTTTGGATATTTGGGATTTAGCAAACAACTAACAATATTATAGGTAAAATGAAAACAATGATTGATCTGAGAAGCGATACCGTAACAAAGCCCTCAAAATTAATGCTTGAGGCCATGATGAATGCAAAAGTTGGTGATGATGTTTTTGGCGAAGATCCGACCATTAATGAATTAGAAAATAAAGCAGCAAAGATGTTTGGAATGGAAGCAAGCTTGTTTTGTTCTTCAGGAACCCAAACAAATCAAATTGCGATTAAAGTCCATACCATTCCGGGTGATGAAATCATCTGCGATCACACTTCACATGTATACAGATTTGAAGGAGGTGGAATAGGGTTCAATTCAGGCTCTTCAGTCCGCTTAATTCATGGAGATAGAGGTAGAATTACCGCTAACGATGTATTAGCGGAAATTAACCCCAATGATTCGCATTATCCTCATACAAGTTTGGTTTCGGTTGAGAATACTGCAAATAAAGGAGGTGGGAGTTGTTATGACTTTAATGAGCTTCTTAAAATTAAACAAGCCTGTGATGAGAAGAACCTTAAATTCCATATGGATGGTGCACGACTATTTAATGCCCTCGTTAAAACCGGAGAAACGCCAATTCAGCACGGTAAGTTATTCGATTCAATTTCAATTTGCCTTTCAAAAGGCCTCGGTGCACCTGTTGGCTCCTTACTTTTAGGTTCTGCTGAATTTATTAATAAAGCGCATCGTATTCGTAAAATAATGGGTGGTGGTATGAGACAAGCAGGATTTCTGGCAGCTGCCGGAATTTATGCCTTGGACCATAACATAAATCGATTGGCTCAAGATCATCAGAAAGCAAAATCTTTGGAAAATACTTTGTCAGGATTATCATACATCGAGGACGTGATGCCGGTAGAAACAAATATAATCATCTTCAAATTACCTAAAGAAATAAGTAATGCTGATTTTCTGAAAAAATTCAGTTCTAACAATATTTTGGCAACCGGTTTTGGACCTCAACTGATACGTTTTGTAACCCATCTTGATTTTACTGATGATATGTTGACCATTACTGAGGAAGTATTAAGGAAAAAGATGTTTTGATAGAATTGACGGTGTAAACCGAGCTTGCCTATAGCATGTTATCATCAATCTAATTCGGATCTTCACCTAAAGAATGATTAGAAATATACTTCAGAATGCAAATTATTAGCAGAAAAACCCTGCTCTAATAAAATATCATAGGCATCGTGAATCATATCGCAGTTTCCGCATAAATAAACCTGCATCGAATTATCAAAAGGTAAGTCTTTCAGATATTCGGTCACTCTTCCGAAATAATTTCCTTTATCGTCTCTGGTAGAACATAGGTGATAATTATCTGCATTGTATTCTGAACGCTCATAGGCCTCATACGAATACCGAACACCATGTAAAAGCTCATATTCTAATTCGGGGTACGACTTTATAAAGCTGTGGAATGGCGCAATACCGGTACCACTCGCTATAAATAAAAATTTATTGTCCTTAATTTTATTCTCATCAATTCTAAAATAGCCAACCGGACCATCAAATCTCACACGATCGCCAATTTCGCATCTTTTTAATTGTTTCGAAACCAAACCATCTTCAACTTCTTTAATGAGTACTTCAATAAATGGATCGTTTTCACCACTATAAATCGAATACTCTCGTGTTGCTCCATCATTACCAAATCCGAGTGAAATATGTTGACCGGCAAAAAGTTTAATATTTTTCCGTTCCAATCTTAAAATATAGGTAGTTAATGTCAATTCTCTTAAGCCAATAACTTTAAGCGTGTTTGGCTGTACAAATGTTAATGAAGTGTTTAACCCTTCCGTATTATATATATTAGGTTTTTTTTGAATTGTAAATTTTTGCATTCTTATCTTATTCTTATTTATTCTATTTATAAATTGTCTACAAAATTAGCCTTTTATGTTCAATACAACAATACTTAGTTTTTAATTTTTTAAAATAATATATTTTTTTATTTATATTGTTTCTATTTAAAATATTAATTTTATTCCTTACTTTATCTTTTATGAAAGATCATATTGCAATTAGTCGTTTGCCTCGCTGGATGAAATCAGAATTGCCCAAAGGGAAAAATTATATTCACCTTAAAAGTTTAATCGCCGAACATGAGCTAAACACTATCTGTACAAGCGGAAATTGCCCGAATAGAGGAGAATGTTGGAATGCCGGGACGGCAAGTTTTATGATTCTCGGGGATAAATGTACGCGTAATTGCCGATTTTGCGCCGTAAAAAACTTAATCCCCGAACCTGTGGATTGGAACGAAGCCCACAAACTTGCCTTAACAATAAAAACACTAGCGCTCAAGCATTGTGTGATTACTTCAGTTGCTCGAGATGACCTTGCTGATGGAGGTGCTGAATTTTGGGCGAATTGTATTTTGGAGATCAGGAAAGCTAATCCGGAAATAAGCATTGAAACACTTATTCCCGACTTTAACGGACGAGAAACGGATCTTCAAAAAGTAATTGATGCCAAACCTGACGTAATCTCACACAATTTAGAAACCGTTGAAAGGCTTACACCCAGTGTTCGGAGTCGGGCCAGATACCAAACCAGCCTCAATGTTTTGGAAATGATAGCTAAATCAGGGATAGTTGCCAAGAGTGGCATTATGCTCGGCTTAGGCGAATTAAAGGAAGAAGTACTACAAACGATGGATGACTTAAGAAAGATTAATTGTAAGGTATTAACCATCGGACAGTACCTTCAACCGGAAGGACATCATCTAAAAGTAACGGAATATATCAAGCCTGAGATTTTTGAAATGTATAAAACAGAAGGGTTAAAACGTGGGTTTTCATTCGTTGAGAGTTCACCATTGGTTCGTTCATCTTATCATGCAGAAAGGCACATTAATGCTTAACCACAATAGTATGGCCCAAAAAATTGAAAGCAGTGTTCTCAATATCCGGCATTTAACCGATCATACTTTTATAATAACGGTTGAGCGCCATAACATCAATTTTCAGCCCGGTCAGTACATGATCTTGAAATTTCCGCAAGACAGAGAATCGAGAGAGTATTCAATCTATAATAAGGTTGATGATGACTATCTCCAATTTTTGATCAGAGATATTGAAGATGGTTATCTGTCTCCACGACTTAAAAATATTGACCAAGGAACATTAATTGAGATGGAAGGTCCATATGGGTTTTTCACATTACCAGTTACAAATCAAAACTCAAATAACTACGTTTTCATAGCAACAGGTACGGGGATTTCACCAATTCATAGCATATTAACATCAGAGCCAAACATTGATTATCAAATCATTCATGGGATTAGAATTCCTGAAGAAAAATACCAATTTACAGATTACAAACAAGCAAACTATAAAGCATGTGTTACAGGTGTAAATTCAAATGATTTTCACGGAAAGGTAACTGACTACCTAAAGACCATAAAACCTAAACCGGAAGCATCATATTACTTATCAGGTAATTCGGCAATGATTAATGACGTTACCAACTACTTGCTTGCTTACCAGATTCCTATTGAGAGAATAAATACTGAAATTTATTTTTAATTTATTTTTTTATTTATTTCTTAATGATAGATTTAATATCATATTTGGCAGAGTATTTGGTATAAATCAAACCTAAACAAAATTACATATCATGAAAAATAGCTATAACTCTTGTAAAAGTATTTTCTATTCAATTCTGCTATTAGCAATAGTTTCATTAACATTTTCATCATGCCAAAAAGAAGGCCCTATGGGACCCGAAGGTCCTGCCGGTGAAGATGCAAGAAACAGTGTTTCAAGTTTTTATTATACAATTTATGAAGACGAATGGCAAACTTTTGGTGAACCGGGTATAGGGTTTGGTTATACCGGGAGTATGGACTTTCCGGAAATTACTGACGATGTTTTAAATTATGGAGCGGTACTGGTTTATTTATATCAGGATAATAAACTATTTCCATTACCTACAACCTTTATTAACGCCGGAGATGGTGGATATATGACTTCTATATGGGTAACATTACAGTATGAACAAGTATTAATTACTTTCCAGGACAGTGACGGATATACAATTAATCCGGGAGATCAGGAATTTAAAGTTGTAATCATTGAAGGAGGAATCCCAATCCCTCAAAGTCTTAATTTAAAGGATTACGATGAAGTAAAGAAATATTTCAATCTTAAATAATTAACTGAAATAGGTTTCGATTCATAGCGACAGAAAACTTCATGGTTCATTCATGGAGTTTTTTTTATTTCCGATCACACCCATGATATTTCAAATAATATTTATGCTTTTCATTTATCGCATCTAAATTCATCATAAACAAACACATCCGTTAAGAATTTAGTTTCCATACCCATTATTTTATTTAAATTTGATATTTATGCATCCACTTTGTAACCTTTACCAATTTGCTCGGTAATCAAACATAACAATACATCTGCAAGAGAATGGAACATGACGAAATATTGATGTTTGAAGTCAAAAATGGAAACCTCGATTCACTTGTTCCATTATTTGACAAATATCATGTAAAACTTTACAATTTCTTTTTACGCCTAACGCGTAACAGGGAAACTTCAGAAGATTTGACTCAGAATGTATTTAGTAGAATTATAGCTTATAAGCACACTTTTAACGAGCAATATAAATTCAAAACATGGATGTATCAGATGGCGCGAAACACACATATTGATCATTATCATAAAAATAAAATGTATTTCTCAGATTTTGAAGAAACAGAACAAACATCCGTAAAAATGAGAGAAGCCATCGATGAAACTGAAAAAACCGAAAAACACGAAATCCTTTATGAAGCCTTGAATTTACTATCAATCGATGAACGTGAAATAATAGAGTTAAGCAAATTTCAGGATTTAAAATACGAAGAGATTTCAAAAATTACGGGAAATTCGATAGGAGCAATAAAAGTAAAAGTGCATAGGGCAGTGAATAAATTAAGAAACAATTATTTTCAATTAGCATAAAACTCAGGATCATGGATTGCAAAAAGATAAATAGTTTACTCATAGATTTTGTGGATAAACAATTAGATGCAGAGCATATAAAATCAGTTCAAACTCATCTGGCTGATTGTAAAAATTGCCGTCAGGAAGTGGAAGAATTAGCCATCATTATGAATGAGATCAATACGATTGAAGAAAGACAACCTTCAGAAAAACTAAAGGCAAATTTTATTCAAATGATTGAAGAGCAGAAATCAAAATCTATCGCCATTGAGGCCAAACCCATTCAATCTCATCATTCAGGAAATTATACCCGATTGCGTTTTCTGAATCCGATGTATCAGGTTGCTGCTGGTTTTGCAATTTTAATCTCCGGATTGCTTTTAGGCTTACTGATCAACAAAAACAATGGAGTAAATAATAGCGAATTAATTGCTTTACAAAATGAAGTTTCGAACATGAAACAGGTAGTCATGTTATCTAAACTAGACCAAACTTCGCCAAGCTCGCGAATACAGGCAGTAGGTTATATGGAAGAACTTTCCAGCCCCGACCCGAAAGTTATTGATGCCTTGATCAATGCAATGAATGTGGATGAAAATTCAAATGTACGTTTAGCTGCCACAACTGCTCTTTCACGTTTTACCGACAATGATATTGTGCGCGAGGCTTTAATCAATTCATTGGCTATACAGGAAGATCCGATGGTTCAGATAACACTCATCAATATTATGATCGGATTGCATGAAACCAAAGCTAGCTCGTTCATTCAACGGATTGCCAATAATGACAATACTAATAAAAGCGTAAAATCAATCGCTCAAAAAGGGCTTGAAATTTTAATTTAAAATTTAAAAATATATTGCCGGCCGCAATAAATCTGACAACAAATTAATCGCAAACAAAATAAAAAATAAACATTATGAAAACTTTACAAAAACTGACACTGATAACTGTAGCTGTAGTATTTTTAGCTGCAAACTTAAGTGCACAATCATACAAACATGCCATTAAAAATTCAAAAAGGGTAGTCATTGAAAACTTACTTGGAGAAGTGACATTTGACGGCTATGATGGAAATGAAATTATCGTGGAAGTCAGCAATTTTAAAGCCCTGCCAAAACGTGCTGACGGATTAAAAGCAATTTACGGCGGAGGTGAAGAGAATACAGGTATTGGTTTGACATTTCTTGAGTTAGACGGAAGTATCCAAATTTCGGGTGCAAGCAAACAATCGGAAAATGCAAAATATACTTTTAAGATTCCAAATTCGATGACACTGAAGGTGAATTATGCAAGTCCTTTCGCAGAATCAGATCAAATTGTATTTAAGAATTTCAAAAATGAAATTTCGGTTAAAACCTTGAATGCAAATATTGAATTCATAGATGTGACAGGCCCTATAACTTCAAGCACAATTGATGGAGATACGAAAGTTGTTTTCAGCAAGGTTAGTCAAGAAAGCCCAATTTCGATTTCAAGTATTGATGGTGAAATAGATGTCACCATACCTGCAAATACTCCATCAAATTTACGTTTCAGCAATTTTGATGGAGAAGTTTATACCGACTTTGACATTGTTTTTATTGATAAAGACAAAAAAGGTGATCATTCATTAAGTTATATTGGTGGCCATAATTCCTCAAGTGGCACAATTAATGGAGGTGGCGTTGAAATCAGCTTAAAAACGATTGACGGGATTATCTATCTCAGAAAAAAATAACCTTAATAGCGCTGTCCAAAAAGGTTCTTTGACTAGTCAGATTGAGCTTCCGCCGGAGGTTGAAGCTCGATGTGACAAGTCATATTTTAATCTTATCCTTGCTGACAGCCTATTCTCGCTTATTCCTGTATTCATTTATTTTAAGTGTAGCACTTTTCTACATAAGTGATAACTATAACCTTTAAAAACCAAAAAATCATGAAAAAAATATACATAGCACTAAGCTTGATACTGATCACGCTTACTGCATTCAACCAAACCATTGTTGAAAAAACAATAAAATTGAACAGTCAAAAAGAGGTGGTTCTGGATTTTGATTTTGCTGATGAGATTAAAATCAAAGGTTGGGACAAAAATGAAATCTATGTAAAAGTTAGTGTAAATATTAACGACAACGAAGACAACGGTGCTTTTAAACTAGACACAAAAGAGTCATCTTCTTTTGTAAGTTTTATATCGGACATTGAGAACATGAAAAAAATATCCAAAAATCGCATCACCGTTAAAACGACAGAAGATGGAAAGCGAACAACAACTTACAGTGATGGTTGGCATATAGATATGGATATCTATTTCGAAGTTTTTTTGCCAAAAAATATGAACGTCAATTTGGGAACCATTAGTGGAGATGTAATTCTTTCAGATGCGATTGGTGAACTTAATATTGAAACAATATCCGGCTTTATTGACCTTACCATTGATAAAGTTGCCAAAGCGAGCTTAAAAACCTCAACCATAAGTGGAGGTGTTTATACCGATCATGATATCGAAATAAACAGAAAAGCCAGGAACGGAAAGTACCATATGGTAATTGGAAGCAGCCCTGATTTTGACATTAACGGTGGTGGCAGGTCAATAAACCTTAAAACCATTAGTGGCGACATTTATATCCGTAAGTAAATAGTGTAACAAATTATAAAAAGAATCGTCTTTTATAATATCAACTAAAATCCATTCCAATGCTTCGTAATTATTTTAAGATTGCCATCAGAAGTTTATTAAAACACAAAGGTTTTTCAGCGATAAACATCCTTGGTCTCGCAATAGGTTTAACAATTGCCATTCTAATTCTGCTTTGGGTAAAATTTGAGTTCAGCTATGATGAGATGCATGTCAACAAAGACAGGATATACAGATTGGGGCAAACTCAAATTTACACTTCAGGGCCATTAAGGGTTTTCGCCATGCCCGGGCCTTTGGCAGCTCAAATTAAGACCGATTTTCCGGAAATTGAAAATGCTTTTCGCTATATTTTCAATGAAAAAACAATTCGCTATGAGGATAAAAAATTCAATGAAAGAGTAATATATACCGATGAGGAATTATTCTCGGTACTCACCATCGAATTTGTAAATGGGACGGCACAAAATGCTTTAACAGATGTTAATTCGATTGTCATTACCGATAAAATGGCAATGAAGTATTTTGGATCTACCGATGTTATAGGTAAAATACTAATCCTTGATGACACTAAAAATTTCAAAGTAACAGCGGTTATCAAAGAATTGCCAAAAAACTCCAGTTTTCGATGCGATTTCTGTATCCCATTTTCTCATGTAAGAGAGATGGGCTTTGACTATACCACGTATAATAGCAACTGGAATTCAATTTATGTGCTGTTGGCAGAAGGAGCTGACATGATTACCACAGGTGAAAAGATTAAAGAATACTTTAAAATCGTTAGAAATGATCCTGAGATTACTACTACGCTTTGGTTGTGGCCACTCAGCAAAGTGCATCTGTACTCACCAAATGGCGGAGGTGGTATTAGAACTATCAGACTGTTTATTATTATCGCTTTTGTGATTTTAATTATTGCCTGTATCAATTTCATGAATCTTGTAACTGCCAAATCAACCTTGAGATCTAGAGAAATAGGACTAAGAAAAGTTTTTGGTGCAGGAAGGAAAAATATTATTGTTCAGTTTTTTGGTGAATCAATTTTAACTACCATACTGGCCATGATAGTGGCGTTGATATTTGTTCAATTATTGCTCCCTTCATTCAACCTTATTGCCGAAAGAGAATTGATTTTCAATTTTGCAGATACCGACATCATTGCAGGACTTATTATTCTGATTATAATTACAGGGCTTATCGCCGGAAGCTATCCTGCTTTGTACTTATCTTCTTTCAAACCCATTAGCATATTAAAAGGAACCGTCGTAAAAGGCAAGTCAGGTGTAATTTTCAGGAAATCATTGGTTGTATTTCAATTTTCCTTATCTATTATTTTAATCATTGGCAGTATCATCATCTATAATCAACAAAAACATTTGCTTAATAAGGATATTGGGATGGAACGGGAAAATGTAATTATGATAGGCATGCAGGGTGAGGTGAACAATAAGTATGATGCGATAAAATCCTTACTACTTCAAACTCCGAATATTTCATCCGTATCAAGAGCCTCGCATTTGCCGATAATGATTGGAAGCAATACAGGCAGTATGACCTGGGAAGGAAGAGAAGATGACAAAGATATTTTGATAGGTTTCACTTTTGTTGATCTCGATTATCAGGAAGCGCTAGGAATGAAAATGGCCGACGGCCGATTCTTTTCAAAAGAATTTGGGACAGATTCAGCTGCTGTCGTAATCAATGAAAGCGCAGCTAAAGTCATGGGATTAAATGATCCTGTTGGTAAATGGCTGGCGTGGGGACCGAATCAAAAATATAAAATTATAGGCGTAGTTAACGATTTCAATTTTTTACATTTAAGCCAGGAAGTGAGTCCGATGGCAATGTTCTATTATACAGGACAATGCCGTTACCTGTTTATTAAGGCAATTAATAATATTGCTGAAACTACAAAATATATTGAAACATCATGGAATGAAGTCTTCCCTACCTATCCGTTCGAATATTCCATGTTAAATGATAAATATAAAGACATGTATGCAAGCGAAGAAAAGACAGGAACCCTTTTCAAATACTTCACTGTCTTGGCAATTATCATCTCTTGTTTAGGCTTATTTGGACTTGCCTCCTATATGGCTGAACAAAAGACCAAAGAAATTGGAATCAGAAAAGTTCTTGGTTCATCTGAATCAACAATTGTATATAACATGACTCTGGAATTTATCAAATGGGTTGTTATTGCAAACCTGATCGCATGGCCGGTTAGCTGGTATCTTGGAAAACAATTCCTTGATCAGTATGCATATCGAACAAATTTGGGGATTATTATTTTCCTTTTCTCTGGAATTGCTTCTATCATGATCGCAATACTTACAATTAGTTATCAATCGTACCGAGCTGCCAGAGCAAATCCGATCAATGCATTAAGACATGAATAATTCCATTTCGGCTTATTATTATAAAACGCAGACCTGCATGGGTTTGCGTTTTATATTTAAATTTCTTCATAAGTTAATGTTTTGTTAATACTGTAACTTTTGGGCTTTCCGGTAGTAATATATTATAGAAAACCACGTTTCAAAAATGTCATGGAAAGAATCATAAATTCGATCGTAAAATTTAAACCAAAGCATCAAAAATTCGCTTTCTGTTGTATAGGTATTCTATTTTGCACCTTGGCTTTTTTACTCTTGGTTTCAAAGAATAATTTGCCATTTTCTTTATCCTCAGAAAACATCAGCCAAATTACCAAAGCCATTATTAATATTTTCTGATGAATTTGCCTTCATAAATTCTATTTTCTTTCACTGTAACCTTAATTAATACTTCAGGTATTCTTAATGAGCAATCAAGCTACTTTAGGATTAAATCATGTAAAGTATATCAGTAAAAGTATTCAAAACCCAAATTATGATAACAAATTACCTTAAATCCGCCTTAAAATCTTTTAAACATGGTCTGTTCTATAATTGCATCAATATCGTTGGACTTGCTTTAGGTATAGCCTGCTCAGTATTGATTTTGTTGTGGGTTTCCCATGAATTTAGTTATGAAAACTTCAATCCGAAGAAAAACCAAGTATATAGAATCATTCAGGATATGGATTTTGAAAAGCCAGTTTCGTGGGCAATAAATCAAGGACCATTGGGACCTTCATTAGTAAAGGATTTTCCAGAGATTGAAAAATTTACCCGCTTCAAGATTTCCGGATTTACATTGGAATATAATGAAACTAAATTCAGAGAGCGTGGAGGTTACGCTGATCACGATTTCTTTGATATTTTTGGATGTAATCTTACATTAAGATCAGGAGATTCCGTTTTTAAAGATAACCGATCAATTGTATTGAGTGAAAAGCTTGCTAAAAAATATTTTAAGGACGAAAATCCAATAGGGAAAACTTTAAAGGTTACAAATGAATATTTTATGGTCACCGGAGTATTTAAAAACGTCCCAAAAAAAACTCATTTATGGTACGATTATTTACTCCCTATGAGTTTTGGAAAAGAAAGGGGGATGTCTGTTGATAGATGGAATAACAGTACTTTCTATACCTATTTATTAATTGCTGATGGGGTCAATGAATCGCAAATCAACGAAAAAATACGTCATTACCTTGATGACAAGCCAACCCTTGAGAAAAACACTGAACTAAAATTACAGCCCCTATCAGATATTCACTTATATTCGAATGTCGATTTTGATTTTGCTAGCGGCGACATCAAATATGTACGGATTTTTATGATTGTGGCCATTTTTATACTTGTTCTGGCATGTATAAACTTCATGAATTTATCTTCTGCCAGATCGATACGTCGGGCAAAAGAAATTGGAATCAGGAAAGTAATTGGGGCAAGTAGATTTCAGCTAATAAATCAAAATCTAGCTGAAACTTCTTTTCAGGTTTTTACATCTATTTTCATCGCGCTTATTCTAGTGAAATTTGCACTCCCATCTTTCAATAATATTGCTGGTAGAGAGCTGATTTTAGACCTATATAACCCGAATCTAATCGTTGGACTTTTATTTGTGCTTTTTATTTGCATCATTGTATCAGGACTTTACCCTGCAATACAGATATCTTTATTTAATCCCATTCAAACATTAAAAGGGGGGCATGTTAAAGGTGCACATAATTCCAGTTTCATTAAAATGCTTGTAGTATTTCAATTTTTGACTTCCGTCACACTAATAATTAGTGTGATTACCATTCAGAAACAGCTAATCTACTTTCAGAATAAAAAATTAGGATATAATAAGGAACATGTTCTGAACTTTGGAATTTCAGCTGAATTCATTAATAAATTTGATAATATCAAGACTGAATTGCTCCAAAACCCTTATATAAAGGATGTCACACAAATGGTTGCTTATCCAAATCAAGGATATGCTTTTTCAAATACATTGTTTACCTGGGAAGGGATGCAGAGTGGGAAAGAAATACTCTTTAGAAATAATTTTGTTGGGTACGATTATTTTAAAACATATCAAATGAAAATTGTTGAAGGGCGTGATTTTTCAAAAAATTATCCAACCGATACCATCGACGCCCTAATTGTTAATCAAACTGCTGTTAAAAGCATGGGGATGGACAATCCAATTGGTCAGCGATTAAAATATAATAATCAGGATTACTTAACCATTGTTGGAGTAGTTGAGGATTACAATTTCTCATCCCTCAAAAACAAAGTAGAACCTCTTATATTATGGTTAAAACCGGCAGAATGCATGCAAATCAGTATCCGCATAGATGAAAATAATTATCAAAATGCCATTGGTTTTATTGAGGGAAAATGGAAAGAGTATGTAAAAAATGTACCTTTTCACTATGATTTTATGAATGAACGATTGAATATTATGTACACCTCTGAAAGGGAATATGCCAAAATAATAACCTATTTTGCAATCCTTGCCATTCTGATATCTTGTTTGGGTTTATTCGGACTTACCTTTTATATGATCTCACAAAAGATGAAAGAAATTGGGATTAGAAAGGTGTTTGGGGGAACAATGGGTGATATCCATATATATCTGACAAAGACCTTTTTAAAATGGGTATTTATAGCAAATCTTGTTTCATGGCCAGTTTCGTGGTATCTAATGGACAAATGGCTAGACAATTATGCCTATCACACCAAAATTAACATATGGACATTCATGCTAGCATTAGGAATTACTTTACTGATTGCCTTATTAACTATTTTATATCAAACAATAAAGGCATCTAATAGTAAACCTATTGATGTGCTCAGGTACGAATAATTTATTTTTTGTAACATTTAAGTTAAATAGACGTCTATATAATATCAAAACCTATAAAAAATGATCAGATCAACCAACTTATCGAAAGTATTTCGCACCGACGAAGTAGAAACAACTGCTCTTAACGAAGTAACCTTTGAAATTAAAAAAGGTGAATTTGTAGCCATAATGGGTCCTTCCGGCTGTGGAAAATCAACACTGTTAAACATTCTTGGATTATTAGACAATCCTACGAGTGGAGAATATTATTTCCTGGAGAACGAAGTATCCGGATTTTCTGAACGGCAACGTGCAAACCTGCGTAAAAACAACATAGGTTTTGTATTTCAGAACTTTAATTTGATTGATGAATTAAATGTATTTGAGAATGTTGAACTTCCTCTTATTTACCTGGGTTATAGCGCTAAAGATCGTAAAAAACGTGTAGATGAAGTATTGGAACAAATGCAAATTATTCACCGCAAAAAACATTTTCCGCTTCAGTTATCAGGAGGTCAGCAACAAAGAGTAGCGGTTGCCAGAGCAGTAGTAGCAAATCCGGCTCTCATCCTTGCTGATGAGCCTACAGGTAACCTTGACTCGGCTCATGGCGAAGAAGTAATGAACCTATTAAGCGATTTAAACAGTAAAGGAACCACCATAATTATGGTGACTCACTCACAACGTGATGCGGAATACAGTCAAAGGGTTATCCGATTATTTGACGGGCAAATTATTGCTGAAAACATTAAGGAAAAGATTCTTTAATCAAAATCACAAAATCACTATATATTCCTGGAGGCCAATGGCCTCCATTTTTTTTGAAACATACAACCAAATCATCCATTCTCAATAACTTAAAAGATTTTAAATAAAAAACTCATAACTCATAATCCATAACTCCCGCCCGAACGTTCCGTTCGGAACGGGCGGGCATAATTCATAACTTCTCAAATCACTATCTTTATAACTGAAATAAAAAAATTCTGTAACATTTTTGGTAAGCCGAAGTTTATATAACTGTTAACTCAAAAATAGCCATCAATTTGGAATCGATTTCTGACAATGCATTAATGCTAAAGGTTAAGTCGGGCGACTTAAGCAAACTTGGATTGCTATTTGAGAGGTATAACAAAGCGGTCTTTGGCTTCTTTTATCGAAACACTTCTAATCGTGAAATGAGTGAGGATTTAGTACAGATGTTATTTGAGCGCATCTTAAAATACCGCACTAATTTCAGGGGTGATGGAAAGTTTGTCGTCTGGATGTACAGTATAGCCCGGAATGTACTGATTGATCATTACAAACAAACGAAAAAACAAGGATTTATGAAAGAGTTGGAAGAAGCCGGAAACATTGAATTCGTCGACGAAAATTACAATCAGGAAGCTATTGATGAAAGGCATCAATTACTAATTAAGGCAATGACCAAATTGGATAGTGATAAACGCGAATTACTTACACTGAGTCGTTACCAGGGATTGAAGTACAAAGAAATAGCTGAAATTATGCAGACTACAGAAGGCGCTATCAGAATTAAAATTTTCAGGGCCTTAAACGATTTAAGAATGCATTATTTAAAATTAGAAAAGATAGAAGCACAATGAGTAAAGATGAATTATACAAATTAGTTTTAGATTACCTGGACGGGAATCTGGATCCATTAAAGCTTGATATACTTAAGCACGAATTGGAAATGATGGGTTATGGTTTGGATAATTTGGAAGAATTAAAAACGCTGGTTAAAACCATGGATGAAATCGAAATCCCAGGTCCAAGTAGCGAAATGTCCGATCGTTTTTATCAAATGTTGGAAGCAGAAATAGATGAGTCGAAGCTAGCTTCAACAAAAGGTTCTATTTTATCTTATCTAAGTAATTTCTTAACTCAATTTTTAACCTCAAAACTTTCATATGGTTTAATCATGTTAATATTTGGATGGATCATAGGTTTCTGGATTACACCTAATACAAGCGTAAGCAATCAGATGAGCCAAATGAATATCGAGATACAACAAATGAAAGAAATGGTAATGTTTAGCATGCTTGATCAACCCATGGCGAGTGAGCGCTTACAAGCTATGAAGATGATCAGTCCTTCGCCCGTTGATAACGACAAAATTATTGCATCACTTTTAGATGCGCTTAACAAGGATTCGGATGTAAATGTCCGCATGGCTGCCGTGGAAGCCTTGCTTGCCTTTGCAAATTTAGATCAGGTTAGAAATGGGCTAAAAGAATCGGTTTTTAAACAAAATTCTCCACTGGTTCAGTTAACACTGGTCGATGGTTTGGTTGCAATTAATGATAAAGCAGCCATCCCGATATTCGAGAGTTTGATCAGCAACAATGATGTTCATCAGGCAGTGAAAGACCGGAGCAGAGAAGGTATCACTAAATTAATTTAAGAAAATGAAAAATATAAAAATAGCAATTATACTCACCTGCATTTCTTTACTTTTCTGCATATCGCTGAAAGCACAAGAAAGCAGTGAGAAAATAAAAGAGAGTTTTACGGTTCCCAATACCGATAATTATTCGGAAGTTCACATTCGAAACCTATTCGGATCGGTAAAGGTCGAAAACTATAACGGAACTACACTCCTATTGGAAGCCACTAAAACAATATCTTCTAAAAATCAGGAAGGACTCGATAAAGGAAAATCCGAAATTAAACTTGAGGTGTATGAATACGCAAAAGGATTGTTTATTTATTTGGATAATCCATGCGCAATTTTCGACGAAGAAAAACTTAGGTTAAATTATGATTGCTACGATCATCGAGGCTATAACAGTAGGGATTATAAATTCAACATGGATATTACTGTTAAGATTCCTGTAAATGTTGATTATGTTCATGTCAGCACCATCAATAACGGAAAAATTTACATTAAAGGATTAACCTGTAATCTGGATGTTAGCAATGTGAATGGCCCGCTAACCATAGTTGACCATGCCGGAAATATTGAAGCAACAACCGTGAATGGAGATTTAGATGTTAATTTCATAAAGAACCCTGATTCTTACGCCGAATTCAGCACCATTAATGGTAAAATAGAAGTGTCATGTCTAAAAAATCTTTCAGCTAAAATTCAATACAAATCAATGAACGGGAGTTTTTATACCGATTACGAGGATATCACTTTTATGCCTGCCGAATTAAAGAAATCTGAAAGCAAAAGATCAAGTTCTACTAAATACAAACTAAGTGATATCAAATCATTTAGTATTGGTGGGGGTGAAACGAAATTCAGTTTTAATACCCTAAACGGGAATATGTATTTAACAACGAAATAATTAAAAAACTAATATAAAATGAAAAAGATCAGAATAGTACTCATTACAATGCTTAGCATCATAATGTTAGGTGCAATCGGACAGGAAACACAAAAGCAACAATTGGTTATTCCTTTGTCCGATCCAGGCAAACCGGGATTTTTAGCACTTGGTGGAATCAACTGTAGCATAAATGTTACCGGTTACGATGGAAAAGAAGTGATTGTGGTTGCTTATTCAAAAAATGGAATGGCTAAAATAAGCGAAACCAAAAATGGCATGAAAAAAATCAACGCTTCATCAATGAGCATTGAGGCTGAAGAAAAAGATAACAGGATTGATGTTTCCAGTGGGTTCTCTCATGAAGGTATTAATTTTGAAGTTAAAGTTCCTTACAATTTTTCCCTTGAATTAAGCACGGTTAATGAAGGTGAAATTAAAGTTGAAAATGTAAATGGTGAAATCAGCGCCAATAATATAAATGGACCTATTACCTTACATAAAATAAGCGGTTTGGTATCTGCATCAACAATAAATGAAGATATCATCATTACTTTCGACAAAGTAACACCTGATTCTCCCATGGCATTTTCATCGCTAAATGGAAATATCGACATTACTTTCCCAGCAAGTATCAAAGCCAATTTAAAAATCAAATGCGATCAAGGCGATATTCTTACCGATTTTGATGTAGAGCTTAGCAAAGAACGAAAAGTAAACAACGAAACAAATAAAAAGGGCGTTTATAAAGTTTCGGTTGATGAATGGGTTTATGGTAAGATAAACGGCGGTGGCCCTGAATACTCATTTAAGAATTTCCATGGCGATATCGTTATCCGAAAGAAATAAACTGAAATTCAATTTAATAAAAAAGGAGGAAAATTTTCCTCCTTTTTTTTATAACAAATTGTGTTCCTCCAGAAAATCAAAAAATGCCTTCTTGTAACTTTCCCCGATTGGAATATTCATTTCCCCAACTTTCAAGCTTTTCTTTCCAATACTATCTATTTTTTCAACGGATATAATATAGGATTTATGAACCCTGATAAATTTGTTTTCGGGAAGGATATCCTCCATCCTTCTAAAATTTTGAAGTACCATAAGGCGTTTCTCAGGAGTTACAATTCTCAGATAATCTTTCATCCCTTCTATATAAAGAATATCTTTAAAGTTTACCTTTTGTAATTTATAATCCGATTTTACAAAAATAAAATTCCCCTTTTTATCCGTATGCATTTCTGATTCCTTCAAACGAATCGTACTTCCGGATTCTTTCTCTAGTATAGTATATACCTTTTCAACTGATTTTATGAATCGGTCGAAGCTGATTGGTTTTAAAAGATAATCGGTTACATCAAGCTCATAGCCTTTTATGGCATACTGGTCATAAGCTGTGGTTAGTATAACTTTAGGCTTTATTTTTAAAGCCTCAAGCAACTGAATGCCCGTAAAATCATCCATTTGGATATCTAAAAATATTAAATCAACGTGATTCTTTTTTAGATAATCCAATGAATCAGCCCCATTATCAAATGATGCCAATAAATTTAAATATTGAATTTTATCAATATAGCCTTTCAATTTCTCAAGAGCTAAAGGCTCATCATCAATTGTAATACAATTAATTATCATCAACTTATAAGTTTTAAAACTACATGATACTTTTCATCATCATTTTTGATATTTAATTCATGCTTGTCCTTGTATAACAATTCAAGACGGCGCTTAATATTTTGCAACCCAATGCCACCTGTCTTGTCTTTCGAAACCACTGCATCTTTGACAAACGAATTAATGACTTCAAAAGTAATGGTATTTTCTTTAATTTCAACATTGATCAAAATTCCGGGCTTACTTTTCTGTTTACTACCATGTTTGTATGCATTTTCTACAAAAGGCACAAAAAGCATTGGAGGGATCATTTTGCCAACCTGATCTCCCTTCACTTTGAATTGGGTATGACCGGAGTTTTTCAGTCTTAACTGTTGCAGAGAGATAAAACTTTGAATATAATCGAGTTCCTTCTCAAGCGGCACCAAATCGGCATTTGAATCATAAAGCATGTATCTCATGATCTCAGAAAGCTTGATAATAGAATTTGAAGCTCGCTCCGGATTTTGTGGAATCAGTGTGTCAATATTATTTAAGGTATTGAATAAAAAATGTGGATTAATTTGAGATCTTAAAAGCGCCAATTCACTTATTAAGGATTGATTTTGCAATTCTGATTTTTCCTGTTGAGAAGCATACCATGCCTTAAGCAATTTTATTGCTATTGCGGAGATTGTCACTGAATAAACAGAGAAAAAGAGAGACAATATTGTATTTCTATTGAAAAAATTAAAAGCTTCTATTTTATCCGGTGAAACACGCATTGGTAACTGAACATAATAATAGATCAAATACTCACAATACAATATTGGAATGGTGGTTAAAATGAAGTACAGAAAAAATTTAAAATATTTTTGTCGTAATAAGAATTTTGGCAATAAGAAATATAATGAGAAATATGTAGCCATCATATCGAATGGAATCGAAGCAAAATAACCTATAAACCTAAGCAGGTAAGCCTCATCAAATCTTCCACGATAAAAAGTATGGTAAAGCAAAACAGCTATCCAAAAAAGTAAGTGCCAACGTAATCGCAGCCAATTGATTGATAGATTCCAATTTTTCAAAACAGTATATCTTAAAAGTGATTTATTTAATATGCAAAATAACTAAATTATTAAGTATTAACATTCAAATTACAATTTTCTCGACACTTTTGATGATTTATTTGATCAACCCTTACATATTCCCAACTTAACCTTACGAAACATTACAGTACCATAAAAAATATTCATCAATTTATATTGAGCTACTATTTTACTTATAATGATTAAATCAGTATATTAGCGCCATTAAATTTAATACATGATATCGATCAACATAGAAAAGGGTAGACTTTATCAAAGACAGGAGTTGTTAAACTTAGGGTTTATTGAAAGTAAAATTCAGTCTCCGACATACATAATATTCAGAAAGTCAGATAAATATTACTTATTTAAGGAAACATTTAGTAATCGACTAGTATTGGATTATGTAGGGTATTAATATTCAACTATTCTTTAAGTTCCAAAATATTTTCGCAATATTTAACAAGATTAAATATCTGTTCATAAATATTTGGATAAACAGATTTCATTGAGTTTGACAACTCATATCCAAATTCCTCAAACTCATTTATATTAATAGTGACCACTTGAATATCTTCCGTTAACTCCGCTGAAAAAATCCTGCCTAATTCGATTAATTGCTGTAACGTAAGATCGTGGGAATTGAACAAATGCAATGAATTATTAAAATTGTTCAATCGATAGTAATTTACTTCCCCTAAAGATTCTGTTTTATTTTTGACCGCATCAATAAATACTATATTTTTATAATCGATAAGTAGATTTAAGGTTTCGAGACTTATTAGGTTAACCTCTCGGAAATCGAATAAATTATTATCGAGATTTAATTTTAGGTCCTTCACGATTTTTAAGGCTATTCCATCATCTGTGAGGATTTCACTACCAAAACCTATTATCAAGGTTTGTCGCTCTTTTTTATTTCTTTGGCCTATCAATTTCTATGCCTGCTGATTGATCGAATTAGGGTTCCATTCAAATCACGGATATTTAATTCAAATGGCATTTTACCGGGTTGAAAATGTGTTGCACATGAAAAACAAGGATCGTAAGCCCTAAATGCCATTTCAACCATATTGAGCATTCCTTCGGTTACCTCATCTCCATTTTTTATAATTCCTTGAGCAGCTTTTTTAAGCGACATGCAAATGGCTGCGTTATTGTTCGTTGTTCCGACTATGATATTAGCCTTTGTTACTATTCCGTTTTCATCTGTCCAATAATGATGAGTGAGCGTTCCTCGCTGTGCTTCAACAGTTCCGACACCCTCTCCCACTATCAAATTCCTTTCAGCTTTAACCTTTAAATCCTTATTGCAAATGTTTGGATCACTTGCCAGTTCCAAACAATGTTCTGCAGCATAAAGCAATTCAACCAATCGAGCCCAATGCATAGCCAAAGTGTTGTTTACAGGCTTTCCACCCAATGTTTCATACATCAATTCATATTCCTTTTGTGCCAGAGGAGTAGCCATTCCATCAGATGCATTTAATCGTGATAAAGGTGTAGCATGATAAACTCCCGATTCCTGCCCATCAATAAAACCATGCCATCCAATTTTCTTTAAATAGGGAAATTTTAGATATGACCATGGCTCAACCCTTTCTTCTATATAATCAAGATAATCCTTTGCCTCATATTTATACATTTCGACTCCTAATGTGTCAACAACCCTGATTTTACCATCATAAAAATTAACCTTGTTTTCATTATCAACCAAACCCATCGAATGCAGATTCAGTGAATAAGGTCCGTTAAGGATGATATCGACATATTTTGGGTTAGCAAGTACGACATCTTTAAATAGCTTCATGGTAAACTGTGCAAACTCAATAAATTCTTTTGCTGTTATTTCTATCTTTTTTCTTTCTTCTTCACTTAACCCTTTCCTCACACCACCAGGTATATTCATAACTACATGGGTTTGGTGCCCTCCAAGTAAGGCCTGTATTTCCTGGGCTTTTCTTCTGGCTTCGATCACTTTTTTGCCGATATCAATTCCTACCGCTTCAATTACTCCCAACAAATTTCGTTTAGCCGGATCGGAATCGGGGCCTAAAACAAAATCAGGAGCTGCCAATGCATAAAAATGTGCGATGTGGCTATGCACAAAATGAGCCATATAAAACAATTCACGAAGTTTTTTTGCAGTGAGAGGAGGCTCCAACCCGAAAACAGCATCAATTGCTTTTCCGGCAGCCATGTGATGGCAACCCGGACAAACCCCACATATTTTTGTTACAATTTGTGAAAGTTCTTCAACCGGGCGACCTTCGCAAAACTTTTCAAATCCTCGTAATTCAGGTACCTGAAAATAAACATCCTTAACGGTTCCATCACCATTGGTGAATATTTCTATTTTTCCGTGACCTTCAAGACGGGTAATCGGATCTATGGTTATTCGGTTCATGACAAATTCCTCCTTAAAATTGATACTGGTAAACTAAAACGATAAAACGTTCCTGCCGGATCAACAACATCCTCCACGATTTTTTTGATTTCTTCAGGGTCATTCGAATCAATCATGGTTCCAATTGCCGACATCATTTTTGCTCCCGGATCTGTTAAATCGGGAGGCGGGCCATAGCATCCTCTGCAAGGTGCATTTCCTTCGATACACCGGTATCCGCAACCTCCTCTTGTAGCTGGCCCCATGCAGATTACTCCTTGTTCTAAAAAGCAAGTCACCCCATCGTCTTCAATTTCCCATGGGCGATAAAACTTTTTAATTTTTTTGTTATCTGTTTTTTTGCGGCTACATTCGTCGCATTGAGCTTTTTCATAAGCCCCGATTACCGATTTTTTGGAAGGCAATTGTTCTTTATTTGCTATGATCCTAAATACTTCTAACAATCGATCGGATTTTGGCGGACAACCCGGAATATAATAATCGACACAAACCACTTTATCTAAGGAGATTACATTGTCGAAAAAAACTGGTAATTCCAATTTCCCTTCCGGAACATTAAATTCTGGTTGTGGCATTACCCGATCTGGATTAACGGTTGATTCACTTTTCACATAAATTCGCTCAAAAAATTCATCACGCTTACTTAAATTTGCCAAACCCGGGATTCCACCGAGTTGTGCACAACTTCCATAAGCCACTATAAATTTTGATTTTTTGCGCAGTTGTATTGCCATATATTCATTTTCAGAATTTCTGATTGCACCGTTGAACAATGTCAAATCGATATAACCATCAGGCATATTTTTGATGTCCTTATACTTTACATCCAAGGCAATGGGCCAGAACACCAAATCTGCAGAGGCAATCACTTCCAATAAATCTTCGTGTAAATCCAAAACCGATACACAGCAACCACCACATGCTGCACCCCAGTATATAGCTAATTTTAATTTTTGATCTTTGCTCATAATTTAAAATTCAAAGTTTATCCTATTTTACACATATGCCAGTTGCTTTTCATAATTAGCTGGTCCCAAAGCCTGTATTGTTTCAGTAAATTCATTTATCAGATCTGCAAATTGCTTCCCCTCGCTGGCGCTAATCCATTCGAGTGACAATCTCTTTTCTTCAATTCCCATTTGTTGAATATATTTCTGCAACAACTCATACCTTCGTAAACATTTATAATTGCCTTCGTGATAATGACAATCACCAGGATGGCAACCACAGATTAGAACCCCATCAGCCCCTCTTCTAAACGATTCGAGAATGAAAGTTGGTTCAATCCTGCCCGAACACATCACTCGGATAATTCGGACATTATGTGCATATTTAAAGCGAGATGTGCCTGCAAGGTCAGCTCCGGTATAAGAACACCAGTTACATAGAAATGAAATTATTTTTGGTTCATACGACATAAGATACCTCCTTAATTTTTTGACATGATTCCAGTAATTTGTGACAAGATTTGCTTATAACTAAAATGCTTACTATGGATAGCACCCGTTGGGCAGGCAGAAGAACAAGTACCACATCCCTTACACAATACCTCATTGACAAAAGAAACACTCTTATCTTGAAGGGAGCTAATGGCCGTATATGGACAAACGCTTATACAAGTTTGGCAACCACAGCACACTTCTTCAGTGACACTGGCAGTGGTAACTTCAACATCAACAGTTTTTTTTGCGATTGAAGCTAAAACCCTTGCCGAAGCTGCTCTGGCCTGACTTACACAGTCGATTACCCCCTTTGGACTTTGACATGCACCCACCACATAAATGCCATCTGTTGTTGTGGCAACAGGATCTAGTTTGGGATGCTTTTCCATGTAGAAACGGTTTTTATCCACACTAATACCAAAAATTTGTGAGGTTAATTTCGCATCTTCCTGAGCTTCCATTCCAACCATCAGGATTACAAGATCGGCAGGCACACTGATCAATTCACCGGAAAGTTTCTCTTTGAACTTAATAGTCAATTTGTGACCTTCTCCAGGTTTTGAAGTTAGTATAGTTGGAAGCTCATTTTCCTGATTGAACATTAAAAAGGCCACATTATTTGTAGAAGCTGAGGTGTACAATTCCTCACAACCTTTTCCAAACGATCTCATATCGGCATAAACATCATAAATAAATGCTTCAGGTAAAGCCGATGAAATTTGATGGATATATTTTAACGCCGTTGAACAGCAAGATCGTGAGCAATATTCATGAGTATAACTATTTCTGCTCCCAACACAATGAATAATTGCAAGATGCTTGGGTTCTAATCCATCATTGGTTCTGATCTTACCATTCAAAAGCATTTTCTCAAATTCAAGTGAAGTGATAACATCAGGCAATCTACCATAACCGTATGATGGAACAGAAGTGGGCATGAATGGCTTTAATCCGGTTGCAAGAACGATATTGCCAAATTTAATTTTCTTATTGATTCCGTGATTGAGATAGGTTTCAAAATTGCCTATGAAACCTGATATCTTTTCAACTTTAGTATTTAAAAATATTTCAACTTCAGGATGTTCCATTATCCTGTTAATTTTAGTTTGAATGACTTGTGATGCTTGTTCCAATTTAGGAAAGAGCAAATCAACATTTGCAATTTGCCCACCCAAATTGTTTGATTTTTCAACCAGATAAACTTTTTTTCCGGCATCGGCTATAGTGAGGGCAGCCGTGATTCCAGCAATACCTCCGCCAACTACCAATGTTGCAGGATCAACCTCTACACTCCTTCTTTCAAGAGGTTCATGAAGTCGAACCCTGTATATTGCACCTTTAACTAATTCAATAGCTTTCTGAGTGGCAAATTCTCTATTCGAATGAACCCAAGACACCTGTTCACGAATATTCGCCATTTGAAACATGTATGGATTAAGCCCGGCGTTCTCCATGGTTTTTCTGAAGGTAAGCTCATGAATACGTGGGGAACATGCAGCAACAACGATTCTTTTTAATTGATGCTCTTTAATATCATTAACAATCATTTCTTGTCCCGGATCGGAACACATATATTGATAGCTCTTTGAAATAACTACTCCATCCAGTTTTTTCATTTCTTCGGCCACCTTTTCAACATCAACTGTTTTGGCGATATTGGTACCACACCAACATATATAAACGCCTATTCTGTTTCCTTCCATTTTTTTAAAGTTAAACAGTGACTAATTTTTCTTTTTCAACTTGATATCGCCACGCAGCTTTCTTTAATCGGGCAAAATATGCGGCAAAGGGGCGATATGCCAGATGCGACCATTTTGAAAATGGCACTTCGATTACAATCATTGGTACGAGCACTGCTAAATGAAAAACATACATAACATAGGTTAGCACAGGCAATCCGGTGAGCCTAAAGATATGTACGAGAATGCCGGTGATTGTTGTCATGGCAAGCATCACTATAAAAATCCAATCACTTGGGTGTGAGAATTTGAACTTTACATCTTTTTTCTTGAATCGTCCTATGGTTGCAATTGTTAAAAAATATAAAATTCCAAATGTGGCATAATACCCTAAAAGACGTTGCCAATGATACCATGGCTTTATTTCTTCTATCTGGAATAAAGGCAATAACGCTACTATCACAATAAACATGATGGTATAACCGGTCATCAAAAAAAGATGCCCTGACCAATAATTTTTATTTTCGCATTTTGAGAATTTGGGCTGAACAGCAAAATTGTAAATCAAATGCCAGAATTCGATAAAATATGCAGACAGAGGAATTCTTGTTTTATGATCCTTAATGATGACTTTATAGAACATACTAAAGATATTTGAAACAAGTAACAGTGCAACAATGATCGCCATGGTCCAATCACCATAATGGATGATCTGAAGAAATTGACCAGCCGTAAACCCATCAACCATCTGATTGATCATTACACCACCTTCTGCATTAACAAACGCAGAAGGATTTGAAAACATTTGAGAGGATGGCGGAAGGAATGCCAGAAACAATACAACTATGAACACAAAGAGCATTCCAATTGCACCATATTCCCAAAGTGAAGAAGTATAAAACTTTTTTGACAAGCCTGTCCAATCATAAGCTGCGGTGAGATATCGTCTGAGAGTCATCATTAATTCACCAGGATTTGCATCTCTGGGACATGTTTCACTGCACTCACCACAATAATAGCACATCCATGGATCAATATTTGATTCGATTTTCTGATCCATACCCATTTGGATTGCCCTAATTTCCTTTCGCGGGAATAAAAAACCATCCTCTGTTAAAGGACAGATAGCTGTGCAATTTCCACAATGGAAACACTCGTTCCAATTTCCAGCCCCGTACTTTGATAATTCCTTTTTGAAATTAAGGTTGATCTTATAACTCATATATTATCCTCCATATCTGACTTAAATATTTTTTGTGGCTTCGCTTGCATACTCATTTACCGGAGCTTCCTTGTATTGGTCGATATTGCCGGTTAATAGATTTTCTAATACAATGGCAGCAGCTGCAGATCCTTGAGCCACTGAATCGGGAATATCTTTAGGCCCCTGACAAGCTCCTGCTATTAAAATTCCGCTAACATTAGTACATTCAGAATCACTAGCAGATTTCAATTCTTTAAACCATCCATCATTACTTAATTGAATCCCTGCCAAAGAAGCCAGTTTTGCAGCATCGTCTGCCGGCTCTAATCCAACAGAAAGAATAACCATATCGACTTCCGATTCGATTAATCGATCGTTTAAGATATCTTCTGATCGAAGTATCAATTTGTCATTTTTCTGTTTTACCGTGGCCGTCCTACCCCTTACCATATAAATCCCTTCAGCTTTGATACGCTCATAAAACTCTTCATAACCTTTTCCATAGGCCCTCATATCAATAAAATATTCCGATACTTCTGCTTCAGGTATTTTCTCCTTTATCAGATGTGCCAATTTCAACGAATACATACAACAAACCCTTGAGCAATAAGTTCGATGTTGTATGTCCCTGCTTCCAACACAATGAACAAGTGCAAACTTTTGAGGTTCACCCTGCCCCTTTTGGAATATCCAGTTTCCCTTTTTATCCTGTGACCTATAGGTAATATCACCACCTGTTGGCCCACTTGCATTTATCAATCGCTCTAGTTCCAAAGAGGTTAGTACATTAGGATATTTCCCATAACCATAACGTTCAATTTTTTTTGCATCGAATGGTTTAAATCCGGTTGCCATGATGATATTGCCAACCATAATTTCCAAATATTCATCCTTCTCGTCCAAATCAATTGCATTGGCCGGGCAAACTTTGGCACAAACGCCACATTTACCACTTTGCACATAGGTGCAGTTTTCAGGATCGATCAAATATTTATTTGGCACTGCTTGTGGAAAGGGAATATAAATAGCCTTTCGCATACTCATTCCTTCATCAAATTCATTAATGGTTTTTGATGGGCACTTTTCAGAACAAATACCACAACCGATACAAGTTGATAAGTTTACCCTTCTGGCTTTCTTCAATATTTTAACTTTAAACTTACCAGGACGGCCATCAATGGAAACGATATCGCAATTTGTTAAAAGCTCAATAAATGAATGTTGCCCTACTTCCACCATTTTTGGAGTAAGGATACATGCGGCACAATCAAGTGTTGGAAAAGTTTTATCAAACTTTGCCATATATCCACCGATAGTTCCACTTTTCTCAACCAAATAAACTTTATGTTTACTATTAGCAATCTCAAGTGAAGCTTGAATTCCGGCTATCCCCGCTCCGACAACCAGTGTTTCGGGCAGACTTTCTACCTTAAATCCTTTTATTCTGCTATCTTTATTTCCAACTGGATCAATTACCCTTCTTAACAATTCCTTAGAGTAGATATCAAACGACTGTTCGTTATCAAAATAATCCTGGAAGTCGAGCAAAATAATTTGTGATGGATCTTTACCTGCATTTGCTAATATTTCTGAAAAAAAAGATTTTAAAAAGCCTGGGTTTTCTCCAATTATTAAAATCTGTTCAATCTCTTTTTCAGTAATCTGCTTTATTTTAGCCTGCTTATCCAAAAAGCTAAAATCGTCAGAATTCCATACGATCTTTACTTTATCAATGGCGAAAGCATATTCTTCCAGTTTTTTAATTTTAAATTGATCGATTGTATCGCGTGATGGATAACTGAAAAAGACTGCGGTATTCTTTTTATCCTCCATAATTTTTATCTTAAAAAAATTGCTGAAAGATAAATTTGAAAAAATTAAAATAAAATGATGCTAATCAGTTTGAAAAATGACTGTTCTCAACTTCAAAACTGACAATTATCATATTGAGAATGGGTATCTTTTAAACTTTAGAGATGAGTTTTAATGATCCTTCGGAGACCATCAGCGTTGTGTATTATTATTTTCCGGCCTTTTATTTCGATTAAATTTTCTTCTTTAAAATCCGATAATATCCGAATGACGGTTTCGGTGGCAGTTCCAACAATATTTGCAATATCTTCCCTTGATAAGCTAATTATTCCATTGCTAGGATCCTCACAATCCGTACTCCCTGTTTTAAAAAGACAGCTCAACATCAATAAGTTTTGCGCTAATCGCTCCCTCACAGATTTTTGTGCCATAGAGGTCATCTTATCTTCAGCTTCTCCTAAAAGATAACTTAGGCTTTTCATGATTTTCTGCGAAATATAAGGATACTTCAGACATAGCTTAAAAAATGCCCTCTTACCAACAAAACATACCAGCGAGTCTTCTATTGCTGTGGATGTTGTCATGTATTTTTTATCAGCCATCATCGCCCTGATACCAAGCAATTCACCTGCTTTTGCAAATCTTACAATTTGCTCTTTCCCATTTTCGCCTAGTTTTGAAAGTTTTATAATCCCATTACTTAAACAGTAAACACCTATTGGAGTCTGTCCCAAATGATAAATTTTCTGACCCTTTTTATAAAGTGTGGTGATTTTTTTTGAATCCAATTCAATCATGTCAGCTTTCTCAATGTTAGAGAAAATTGATTTCGACATAACAGCACATCTATTGCAGGGTGAATTCCACATCGCAAATAAATTATTGATATTCCGAAGCTAAGATAATTAATCTAAAAAAAATTGCAAGCTTTTAGTAACTAAAAACTGATAAAAGTCATTTTTTAGTTTTCTTATTCTTCATACTTATTATCTTTGCCAATCATTTCAGAATAAAATCACTTGCACAAAGAAATTTCAGGAATCGGTCAAAAAAAATTCCAAACAGGTAAAGTCATTTCAATTTCATTTGCCCACTTGGTTCATGATGTTTACTCATCATTCCTTGCTCCACTTTTGCCCCTTTTGATAGAGAAGCTTGGGATTTCCTATTCAATGGCAGGTTTGCTTAGTATCTTTCAACAATTTGGTTCTTTAATGAGTCCAATCATTGGGATAGTCGCAGATAGAGCACCTGTAAGGTATTTTATAATTGCTACTCCTTTTATCACCAGCGTAATAATGAGTTTGATTGGAGTCGCGCCAAACTATACTGTCATAGCAATCCTTTTGTTTGTGATGGGTTTAAGTGCTGTCTTTTTTCATGTGCCGGCACCGGCTTTGATAAGAGGTGTTTCAGGAAATAGAATCGGGAAAGGAATGAGTTTTTATATGATTGGTGGAGAAATAGCCGCAGCTATTGGTCCATTAATTATAATTGGAGCCGTTTCACTTTGGGGTCTCGAAGGAACTTACAAACTAATACCTTTTTCATTTGCCGCTTCAATTATTATTTATTTAAAGCTTAGGAAAATAGATAGGGTCAAACGCTTAGATTATCTTAATATGAATGGAACCGGTATTAAAAAAACATTTGTTAAACTTTTACCAATATTTATCATTCTATTTGGCTTTTCCTTTTTCAGCCAATGCATGAAATCAGCACTAACGAGTTTTCTTCCTGTTTATCTGACCAATATAAAAGCAGAAAGCTTATGGTTTGCCGGAATTTCCCTTTCTATACTTCAAATTGCTGGAGTTTTTGGTACGCTCTTCGGAGGTTCAATTTCTGATCGTATTGGAAGAAAAAAAATGTTGTTAATTTCTTCAATCTCAGCACCTTTATTTATGATCCTATTTGTTTACACTTCAGGGATCAGCATGATTGTGCTATTACTGTTGAGCGGTTTTGCCATGTTTATCTCAAATCCTGTGTTATTAGCCTATGTACAAGAAATTGATCCCGACCATTCATCATTTGTCAATGGTATTTATATAACCCTCAGTTTTGGGAGTGGTGCAATGACAGTATTACTAATCGGACTTATGAGTGATTGGATTGGTATGGATCTGACATTTAAAATTTTTGCTTTCCTGGCCTTACTCACTATTCCTTTTGTTGTAATGCTACCAGACACTAAGGGAAATGAGTTATGAGTTATGAGTTATGAGTTATGAGTTATGAGTTATGAGTTATTGGAAATTCTATATTCTATATTCTGTATTCTATCTTTATCATTTACTTAAAAACTTTTAAATATCCTTGCCTGAGAATAACCCGGTGCTTGTACGTTTAAATCCATAAAATAACCGAAGGCAGTTTGGTCGCATTCATAATCCACATTTTTCATTCGGGCCTCTGTTTTATCAAACAATTCTTTAGTAAACTCCGGACCGGCTTTACTTTCGGATAAATGAGCAAATGAATGAAGCAGTACATTTTTGGTATCGTTTTTCTTGGCAGCCCATTTCAGGTTTTTAACCAATTTGGTTTCAGCACCAACTAAATCAGCCTCATCACCCCCTTCAGCCTGGATGAATGCCACTAATACTTCTTTGAATATTTTGGTATCAGTGAGAATATCAGCTTCGTCAAGTGTTTTTATCCTAGGGGTATATCCGAATTCGGTGCAGTATATCATCAATAACTTCATGTCAATTTTCCTTTTCCCAAATGTAAGAAAATCCTACATTTGTTTATGACAAATACAAAACCCCTTGCCGAAACATTACGTCCATCAAATCTGGATGAATATATCGGACAAGAACATCTCATTGGGAAAAATGCCATCCTTCGTCAGGCTATCGAAGGCAATACCATTCCATCTATGATTTTATGGGGTCCTCCGGGTGTTGGAAAAACAACATTAGCCTATATCATTTCTCAGAGCTTAAGTCGACCATTTTATACTTTAAGTGCGATTAGTTCGGGTGTAAAAGATGTACGGAATGTAATTGATATCGCGAAAACCGGAAATCAGGCTATTTTATTTATTGATGAAATTCATCGCTTTAGCAAATCACAGCAGGATTCGCTCCTGGGTGCCGTTGAAAAAGGGATTGTTACTCTAATTGGTGCAACCACCGAAAATCCATCTTTTGAAGTGATATCCCCTCTTCTATCCCGATGTCAGGTTTATATTCTAAAACCGCTCGAAAAAGAGCATCTTGATACGCTGGTTAAAAGAGCAGTTCAGTATTATCTGATCGAAAAGAAGATTGAGATAAAGGTTGAGGAACACGAAGCACTTTACAGGATTTCGGGAGGTGATGCACGTAAACTTTACAACGCAATCGAATTGATCGTCAGCACTGAAAACAAGGCAAAAGTCATTATCACTAACAAAAGCGCTTTACACATTATCCAACAAAACCTAGCGATTTACGATAAGCAGGGCGAGATGCATTACGATATTATTTCCGCCTTTATTAAATCGATGCGGGGCAGCGATCCAAATGCAGCTGTTTACTGGCTTGCACGTATGGTTGAAGCAGGTGAAGACCCAAGATTTATTGCCCGTCGGATGTTGATTTTAGCCGCTGAAGATATTGGGAATGCGAACCCAAATGCACTTTTGCTCGCCAATACCTGTTTTGATGCCATTAATAAAATTGGCTGGCCCGAAGGCAGGATCATTTTATCGCAAACTGCCGTTTATCTTGCAACCTCCCCAAAAAGCAATTCTACTTACCTTGCTATTAAAGATGCAGAACAATTAATCAGAAAAACAGGTGACTTGGCGGTTCCTCTTGCGCTCCGTAATGCTCCGACCAAATTGATGAAGGACCTTGGTTATGCAAAGGATTATCAATATGCCCATCAATTTGACGGGAATTTTGTTGAACATGAATTTCTTCCTGACAAGATTCAAGGAACCAAATTATATGATCCCGGTAATAATCCTCATGAGTTGAAGACACGCTCATGGCTTAAAAGTCTCTGGAAAAAGAAATACGGATATTGATTTTAGTTTTTTTTGATATCCAATTTAGAAACATCAACACATACAAGCTCGCCCAGACTTGTTCGCACATAGAGTTTGCCATTTGTGAGAACCGGAGCCGTCCAGCATCTGATTTCATCCGAAGTTTCGACAATTTTAGCATGTGCTAAATCCCTGTATCCATTCTCGTCAGCTTCCATAATTGTAATCTCGCCCCATTGGTTGAGGATTATAAATTTGTTGTCAATATAAATTATTGAACAGTGGCCGGTATCCCTGCTCCACTTCTCTTCCCCTGTATTAAAATCAACACACTTTAAGTAAGCTGTCCGATCACGTGTATCCCCATGAGGTACATATAAATAAGAATCAGCGTAAATGGTACTACCAAATTCATTTTGGATTTCTTTTTTAAACCATTTCTGTACAGGTTTATTATCCTCAAAATCTATCATTGTAGCTCCATTGCGATAAGCTGTTGAAATAAACACTCGGTTCCCCACCACAACAGGATCGGGCGAATCGGCACCATCACTAAATACCCAAGGAAATGACCATAATAATTCTCCGTTGCTAATTTTTACTGCATTAAGGCATCGATGACTAAAGATCATAGCGCATTTTTCGCCTTTATACTCATAAATGACCGGAGTTGCATAACCTGCTTTACCTGTGCCGCTCCCCCAAACTTTTTTACCATTACGTTTATTAAGTGCAATACCTTGCCCACCAGCATTTAGAATGACCAAATCATTTTCTATTACAGGACTGCCGCTAAATCCATATTTCGGCTTTTCAGCCTTAAATTCATCTATAATATTTACATACCAAATCTGTTTGCCGGTTTTTGCATCAAGACAATAAACTTGCCCGTTTCTTTCAGAAATATAAATATAATTGTTGTCATAAACAGGGGTCGATAAAGAACCATAGTGGTACCGATCTGCACTTTCAAATTCAAAGCTCCAGACTCCTTCTCCTGAATGGGTATTTATACAAAGAACTTTATTTACCTGACCATTATTACCCATTGTGTATAAATAATCCCCAACCACCGTAACCGACGAATAGCCCTTTCCGACATTTCTTTGCCATAATATTTTCGGTTTATCTGTTAGCGTTTGATAGGCCCAATTTTTATCTTCAGTTATTCCATTTCGATTAGGCCCTCTCCAACTGGGCCAGTCCTGTGCACCGGCAAAAAATGGATTTAGCAATAAAAAAAAGAGTATTAATTGAATAGATGCCCTTTGGCTGTTATGCCATAAAATTCTGCCCATAGGATTCATATTTTATTCACTTTTTAACGAATCCACTGGATTTGATTTAGCAGCTATATAAGATTGATATAGAACTGTACAAATAGCAAGTATTAATGAAATAAATCCTGCAAGAGCAAATATCCACCAACTAAATGTGGTTTGATATGCAAAATTTTCCAACCATTTTTTTAGAAGATAGAACGACACGGGCCATGCAATTATATTTGCCACCAATATCCATATTGAAAAACTGCCTACTAAGAGTGATAAAATATTAGGGATACTGGCACCATTTACTTTTCTAATGCCAATTTCTTTGGTTCTTTGCTGAGTCATAAATGAGGCTAAACCTAATAAACCAATACAAGCGATAAAGATTCCAAGTAATGACAATACGGTAAGAAATTGTCCCATTTGTTCTTCACTTTTATATTGTTTATCAAAATTTTGATCAAGGAAGAAATACTCAAAAGGATAGTTGGGCATTAAGCTATTATAGGTTGTCTCAATTTGCTTTAATGTTGCAAGATAATCAGCATATTTAATGTCCAAGACAAACAATTTAAAATCATCTGTCATTTGATAAATTCCCATCGGGCCAACACTTTCCTGCAAGCCTTTGAAATGAAAATCTTTAAAAACCCCAACGATTCTGGTCCTATCGTTCCAAATATACTTCCCTATGGCTTCTTCAGCATTACTCCAACCAAAGGTTTTTAATGCAGACTCATTTATCATCATTTCATTTATTCTGCTACCTTGATTACCAGGCTTAAATGAATTTCCTGCGATAAATTGAAGATCAATCAAATCGGTAAAATCTTCGTCAACCTGATAATAATTCACCAGAAATGTTCGAATATTTTCTTCTCCCGGCAAATAGGTTCGCCAGCCATAGTTCCATTCGCCGGGAATGGATGAACAAAATGCGCTTTTATTCACCTGGGGTATTTTTAAAAACTCCTGCTTAATTTGTTTATACTCATTTAAACCGATTACTTCTCTTGGAAATCTCAAAACCAACTTTTGTTCTTTATCGAAGCCCAGCGGGTAATTCTTCATGAAATTCAATTGTTTATATATCAGCATCACACTAATAATAAGACCTACCGATACTGCAAATTGAAAAATGACCAGTCCCTTCCTGATCCATACAGATACAAAACCAGTCTTGATGTTTCCCTGAAAAATCAATATTGGCTTTAAAGATGAAAGAAACAATGCAGGGTAACTACCCGACAGAAGACTGGTAAAAAGGATTAAAATTCCGATTGAAATGAGGAGTGCAGGGTTTGAATAATCCACCTTTAATCGGGCATCAAGAAGTTGATTTACACTCGGAAGAAAAAATTCAACCAAAAACATGGCGATCACATGTGCAATAAAAACATAAATAAAAGATTCGAAAAGAAACTGAACGATCAAAGTTTTTCTGCCGGCACCAACTGTCTTACGGATTCCGATTTCACGAACCCTATTCATAAATTTTGCAGTGGTGAGATTCATATAATTAATACATGCAATGAATAATATCAACATGCCAATAGTCATGAAAACTTTGAGGTAGGAGAGATTTCCTGATGGTTTCATTTCAAATTCATCATGCGATTGCAAATGAATGTCTTTTAAAGGCTGCAGGTAATGATAAACTATACGTTTCATTCCTTCCCTATCTTGTGGATCTACATTGTATTTTGCTTCCAGGGGTTTAAGAGTCTCAGCAAAAGCGCTGACATCCGTTCCTTCTCTGAGCTTGATATAAGTCATCGATTGCCCGCCCCATCCTTCATCCATCCAGAGCATATCGGTATTTATGAAAGGAGATGGATGCCATGAGCATATCAAATCGGGATTCATATGGCTGTTATCAGGCCAATCCTCTATTACTGCGGTTACTTCATATTTTAAGGTATCATTGATAATAACCTTACCGATTGGATCAATGTTTCCAAACAGAATTTTTGCCAGGTTTTCGGTTATCACAGCTGTGCTGGGCCTGGTTACCTGGTCCTTTGTCAACCCTTTCACAATTTTTTGAGGAAATAATTCAAAGAAATCCTGATCCACCCTGAGGGGTCGGTCGATGTTTACTTTTGAATCATTGAATCTCACCGGTGTTTTCATTTGCCCCCTGCTGAATCGTATGGCTTTCTCAACCTGAGGAAAGTCTTCCCTTAATACTTTAGCCAGTGGAGGCGATGCAGCAATTCGCTCATAGGTAAGGGTATTGGTTTGGATTTTTGAGATTACACGGTAGATTCTTTGATAGTCGGGATAATATTTATCATAGCTAAATTCCTGATAAACATATAGGTAAATAAATATTGCACAGGCAATTCCAATGGACAACCCCAAAATATTTATGATAAAAAATCCTTTGGTGCGGATGATATTCCTACCTGTGATCTTGAGATAATATTTTAGCATAACTGAAAATTATTTTTTTTATTCACATTTCAACGCATCTACAGGGTTTGCTTTTGCAGCTTTTAATGCCTGGAAAATTGTGGTTAAATTTGCAATAACTAATGTGATCAGTCCGGCCATAATAAATGGCCAAATACTTATATTAATGTGATATGCATATTTTTCCAACCACCTTGAAAGAAAATAATAAGCCAACGGCCATGCAATTATATTTGCCAAAAGCACCCATTTCGAAAACTCTTTGCTTAACAACATGACAATACCCAAGATGGAAGCACCATGAACTTTTCTCACCCCAATTTCCTTGGTTCGGCATTGAGCCATAAAGGAGGTTAAACCTAGTAATCCGAGACAACCTATGAAAATTCCCAAGCCAGATAGTCCGGTAAATATTTCAGCCATTAGTTCTTCCGATCTATATTGTTTATCAAATTCCTGATCAAGGAAAAAGTATTCAAACTGGGTATTTGGGAACAGATTATCAAATACTTTCTCAGTCGCTATGATACTTTGCTTATGATCAGAATTGCCAATATCCAGGATTAAATACTCAAAACAACAATTATTGAAATTAAAAAATAAATTCTCGATCTTTTCGTGTAATCCTTCATGATGATAATCCTTTACAACTCCAATTATTCTTGATCGATTATTAAATATCCTTTTACCAATCGATTCTTCTGGAGATTCAAAACCAAGGGTTTTTACAGCTGTTTCATTGATAATACAGTCATATTGACCTTTACTAATAAATCTATCATCAGGATGAAAATCCCTTCCTGCAACAATTACTAACTTTAAAGTAGTACAAAAATCTTCATCAATTAGACATTCTATTGCAGGAAACGCACGGGTATTGCCTTCTCCAGGAAAAAACATATAGACATCCTGACTGGGCCTACCAGGAATAATACTAGAAAAAGAGCAGAATTTAACATTGGGTATTTGCATGAATTGTGACTTTACGCCAGATTGTATATCATTATTAATCAAATTCTTAGGAAATTGAATTATCAACTTATGGTCCCTGTCAAAACCCAACTCATAATCTTTCATAAATAACATTTGTTTGTAAATTACGAGAACTGTAATTACCAAAATAATAGATATTACAAATTGAAAAATTACGAGCATACGCCTGATAGTCCCTGAACCTGATCCGATATGTACAACCCTTTTAAGAATTCGATCAGGTTTTGAAGAAGATAAAAGGAAAGCGGGATAAGTACCTGAGATTAGTGTGGTAACTAAAATCAAGGAAATAATACACATTCCAACTCTCATATTCAAATAATCAATCTTCAAACTCATTTGCAATAATGTATTCAAATATGGTAAGGTGATCTCTACCAAGAAAATGGCAATGACATGTGCAATAAAAGTAAAAATTAAAGATTCGAATAAAAACTGAAAAAACAATATAGATTTATTTGCTCCTATTGTTTTCCTGATTCCAATATCCTTTGCCCTGCTGACATGTTTTGCAGTGGTGAGGTTCATATAATTAATACATGCAATTAATAATATCAAAATCCCAACAAACGAATACAGATATAGTCGGTTACTATTTCCAGATACTGTTACATCTGCAGAAAGACTCGAATTAAAATGAATATCCGATAATGCCTGAATAAAGAATACTTTGTTATACTCAGGATTAAATTTTGCACCCATTTCCGATTTATAAATATCCCTGATTTCATTATTAAAAACCCTTACATCTGTTTTGGGCTTAAATTTCACGTAGACATACGCAAATGCTGCCCACATTGTTAAATCATATTCATGAGGTTCAAATGATAAAATAAAATCAAAATTAATATGAGTGTTTATAGGCCAATCATTAATCACTCCCTTTATTTCATAGTTGATATCATTATAAATAAAGATTTCACCCAGAGGGTTCTTATTTTTGAAATATCGCTCTGCAATTTTTTTTGTGACAACACAAGTATTTGGTTCACCGATAGCATTACTATTTCCATAAACAAAATCAGCAGCAAATAATTGAAAAAAATTAGGGTCAGCTTTTACTCCATTATAACTACTGATTAATTCATTGTGTAACGACATGGAACCATCATTTAATTTAGTGAAATAACATAAGCCTTCAATTTGAGGATAATTGTTTTTTATAACAGGGATTAATCCTAAAGAACATTTGGCCTTATGGGTTGGCTCACTGGTACCAAACTGATAGTCATCAGTTATGATACGGTATATTTGTTTGTGGTCCTTAATGTTTTTATCATAACTCAATTCAAAGTCTGCATAGAGGTATACTACAAAGGCACAGGCAATCCCAATGGACAACCCCAAAATATTTATGATAAAAAATTCTTTAGTGCGAACAATATTTCTACTTACGATTTTAAGATAATATTTTAGCATAATTAAAGGTATTTATTTTATTAATAGCACTATATATACCAACAGGATTAGTCATGACAATGAGCATGCCATCCTTTTATAAGCCTGATTATCTGAAACATGAATGATTCTTTAACTACATATAAAGAGAATTTTGTTCAATATCCGTCACCCTTATGTTGTATTCTGAACATTTTATCTATTTTTGAAAGAAGAATAAAAATTATATATGAGCAGTAAAACAGGAAATATTTTAATAATAGATGACAATTTAGATATTTTGAGTTCTCTGACTCAACTATTAAAATATGATTTCAATTCGATCAAAACACTGGCGAACCCCAATCTAATTCTTGAAACAATTCAACAACAAACATTTGATGTTATTTTATTGGATATGAATTTTTCGGCCGGAATCAATACCGGAAATGAAGGAATTTTTTGGCTAAGAGAAATTTTAAAAATTGATCCAGGTTCGGTAATCATCCTGATAACTGCTTATGCCGACATCAGCCTGACTGTAACCGCAATTAAGGAAGGTGGGTTTGATTTTATAGTTAAGCCCTGGGATCCGCAAAAACTCATCACCTCATTAAAAGCCGGGGTTAAATACAAAAAAACTTTGAGGGAGGTCAAAAACCTAAAATCGAAACAAAAATCCATTTCAGAAAATTTAAATCAACAGCATGATCCAATTATTGGAAATTCAACAAAAATTTTAGAGTTGCACAGAACGATTGCTAAAATTGCCCCAACCAACGCCAATGTGTTTTTATACGGAGAAAATGGAACAGGCAAGGAGTTAATTGCCCGTGAAATTCACCGAAAATCAAACCGATCGAATGCTGCATTCATCAGCATTGACATGGGAACGATTAGCGAATCACTTTTTGAAAGTGAACTTTTCGGACACACCAAAGGATCATTCACCGATGCAAAAGAAGATAAAATGGGACGAATCGAAATTGCATCGGGAGGAACCCTTTTTTTAGATGAAATAACCAATTTAAGCCTACCCTTGCAGGCAAAATTATTAACCGTTTTACAAAACCGTGAAGTGATAAAGGTTGGAAGCTCCACCCCTATTCCAATTGACATACGGTTGATTTGTGCAACAAATATGAATATTAATGATCTTATTACAGGAAATTTATTCCGAGAAGATTTATACTATAGATTGAATACCATTGAACTTAATATTCCGCCTTTGAGAGAACGAGTTTCAGATCTTCATTCCTTAACCGATTACTTCATTAAAAAATTTGAGAAAAAATACAATAAGGGACCTTTCAAAATCAGTCAGGATGCAATTTCAGCGCTGGAAAACCATCACTGGCCGGGAAACATCAGGGAATTAAAACACAGCATTGAACGTACCATCATCTTATCTGAATCAAATATTATCAGGCAAGAAGACATTTTTCAATCGCAGTTGAGCAATAGAAAAGCAAAAACATTGAACAATATCCAAAGTCTAGCTGAAATTGAAAAAGAAACCATTAACCGTGCCCTTAAAATTTCAGAAGGCAATTTGAGTCAGGCTTCAAAAATTTTGAAAATATCGCGTACTACTTTGTATTCAAAAATGGAAAAACATGGTTTATAAAAATTTTTACTTCCAACTCATCGGACGCATCATCCTCATCAGTCTTAACATATTTTGGGTAAGTATTGCCATTCAGGATTTGAATAGGGTGTATACCTTTATTGTCGCTTTCAGTTTGGTAATAATTCAAATCGTTGCATTTGTTCATTACTTTAACAAAACCAACCGCAACCTGACTAACTATTTCTCATCGCTTTTATCCAAAGATTTTTCCCAATCATTAACCAGACAACCTATTAAATCTTTATCCGATTTGAACGTGATTACAGAAGGAATTAAAGAATTAATCCGCTCTTCGGTTATTGAAAAAGAAAATCATTACAACTATTTAAAACATGTAGTTTCGCATATCGAAACCGGATTAATTTCTGCAACAAGCGAAGGTAAAATTCTGCTGATGAATAATGCTGTTAAGAAACTGTTCAACATTCTTCCCTCCGTCGAGATTTTTCAAATCAACAATTTACCTAAAGAAATTACTTCGATTTTAAAACAAATAAAAAACGACCGGCAGTTAAGTTTAAGCCTAAATCGCAATACTGAAAAAGTGCCCGTTTTAGTTCGTAAAACTACTTTTATATTGAATGAACAGGAAGTATTCATCGTCACTTTTCAGAACATCAAAAACGCGATGGAAGAAAAAGAACTGGAATCGTGGCAAAAGCTGATCAGCATTTTGAGCCATGAGATCATGAACTCCATGACCCCAATTACCACTTTAACGCATGCGATAAAAAAATCAATTGAAGTGGAAGCTGAAAATTTGAAAAATTCTCAAATTCAAAATTCAACCATCGAAGATATTTTAAGCAATACCAATACTATTGAAAAAAGAAGTTTGGGTTTGATCGACTTTGTGAACAATTATCGGAATTTAACCAAAGTAAAATCCTTACAAGTAGAAAACTTCAATATCGGGCATTTATTCAGGAATGTAATCGACCTGTTCAAACCTGAATTCGATAAACTCAACATCAGGCATGAAATCAAAATAGAATCAGAAAATCACATGGTATCGGCTGATTTCAAGCTTTTGGAACAGGTACTGATCAATCTTATTAAAAACGCTTTGGAATCATTTAGCAACACGGAAAATAAACAAATTCAATTCAAAGTATTTTTTGAAAATGAATCTAATTTTATTCAAATTTCCGATAACGGATGTGGCATTTCAAAAGAACAAATAGATCAGGTTTTCATTCCATTTTATACTACTAAAACGAATGGTTCAGGAATAGGTTTAAGCTTATCTCGCCAAATCATGCGTTTGCATGGCGGAGAAATCAGCATTCGATCGGAAGAAAATAAAGGCACCATTGTGACGCTACGATTTTAAAATGAATCCTTATATTTCCTGATTTAGGATGCAAATGCAACAATCAATAATGTTTATATTCCTTTTGATACCGCCAAAGATGAGGGATCGGGAATAGGTCTAAGCCTCTCAAAGCAAATTGTTCTATTACATAAGGGCAGCATCATTCTTGAATCGGAATTGGGAAAAGGAACGGATGTCTACATTCTTTTAAATAACTAAATTTTATTGCTCAAATTTTTTTATAAAACCCAAAATTTCTATCTTTGGAACAAACCAAAAAGAAAAATATGCTACCAAATATCCCCAACCTAAAGTACCAGGACAGTACTAACTTTTTCCTGATTGCAGGTCCCTGCGTTGTTGAAAATGAAGCAGTTTCGTTCATTATTGCTGAACAATTGGTTAAAATTGCCAATAAATATCAGATTCCACTGATTTTTAAAGCATCATACAAAAAAGCAAACCGTTCGAAAATTGAATCTTTTACAGGTATTGGTGATTTTGAAGCACTCAAGATTATTGAACAAATTGGGTTTGAATTTAACATCCCAACTTTAACCGACATCCATTCGGAAGCTGAAGCCGTAGTTGCTGCCGAATATGTTGATATTTTACAAATTCCGGCTTTCTTATGCCGACAAACCGAATTATTGGTTGCAGCTGCTTATACCGGAAAGTTCGTGAATATCAAAAAAGGCCAGTTCCTTTCACCCGAAGCCATGAAATTTGCGGTTGAAAAGATCAAACAATCGGGCAACGATAACATCATGCTTACCGAAAGGGGAACCATGTTCGGTTATCAGGATTTGGTGGTTGATTATCGTGGAATTGCAGAAATGCAGAAAAATAAGGTCCCTGTTATTTTGGATATCACCCATTCATTGCAGCAACCGAATCAATCGAGCGGTGTTTCGGGCGGTAAGCCCGAATTGATTGAAACCATAGCCAAAGCAGGTATTGCCGTTGGAGTTGACGGTATTTTTATTGAAACACATCCCGATCCCGAAAATGCAAAATCAGATGGTTCGAACATGTTGCACCTTGATTATTTAGAAGATCTGATCGAAAAACTGGTGAGGGTAAGGGAAGCTATCTCCTAATATTTTTTAAATAATTTTACTTTTCACATTTAGAAAAATTTGTCTAATATCTAAAGTCTAACGTCTTATATCTCCGACTGACTGAAGACCCCTTGATGGTGGCAACTAAAAAGTAAGATCGGACATCAATATCACTGATTTCGGACCGCCCTTTTTTGAGAAAAATCATCGCCCCTCAATCTATATTTTATACAGCACTTTTTTGTATTTGATCTGCTTGGTTAAAATTGTGTTTTACGGCATTTATTTAGTTAGTTTCTAAATACAAATTTCCTAACTTTAAGGCTTCGATAAATCAGGTTCATTGATTATCAGCTTGTCTGTCAATGACACTGGTTAACAATGAATTAACTTTTTATGAAAAATTAAACTTTTAAAATTATGAATGACATTTATGAATTGTTCTGGATTGTACCATTAGCTGCAGTGATAGCTCTGGTATTTGCTTATCTCTTCTTCAAGAATATGATGAAAAGCTCTGAAGGCACACCAAGAATGAAGGAGATTGCTCAGTATGTAAGAGAAGGTGCAATGGCATACCTCAAGAGCCAGTACAGGGTTGTGGCCATGGTATTTTTAGTATTGGTTGTTCTTCTGGGTGTATTGGCATACCTCGGAGTGCAAAATCCATTTGTTCCAATAGCCTTTCTCACAGGTGGTTTCTTTTCAGGTTTATGTGGTTTTCTGGGAATGAAAACTGCTACATTTGCATCTGCACGAACTGCGCAGGGCGCTTCCGAGTCGCTTAACAAAGGATTAAAGGTGGCTTTCCGCAGCGGTGCCGTAATGGGACTTGTTGTTGTTGGTTTTGCCCTTATGGATATTGCAGCCTGGTTTTATTTGCTTGATAAAGTGATCTTCACCGCTGATAATATGCTGAATGGAGTACATTTTCTTGGGTTAACCTTTGTACATGAAGGAACCTCAGAGCATCAGAAACTTGTTGAAATCACTGCAACTATGCTGACATTTGGTATGGGAGCATCCACACAGGCCTTATTTGCCCGTGTTGGCGGTGGAATTTTCACAAAAGCTGCTGACGTTGGAGCTGATCTTGTAGGAAAGGTTGAAGCAGGAATACCTGAAGATGACCCACGCAATCCGGCTACAATTGCTGACAATGTTGGAGACAATGTAGGCGATGTTGCAGGTATGGGTGCAGACCTTTATGAATCATATGCTGGTGCTATCCTTGCTACTGCTGCACTTGGAGCTGCTGTTCCACTCATTGGAAATTATGAAGGAATGACACAGCAAACCGCTGTGCTCGCACCAATGATGGTTGCTGCTGTCGGTATTATTCTGTCTATTGTGGGTATTTACATGGTGAGAGCAAAAGAATCTGCTACCCAAAAAAACCTTCTTAATGCACTGCTTCTCGGTACAGGTGGTAGCTCAGTTTTTATTCTTATTGCTATTGCTATTATGGCATCGGCCGGATGGATCACCTGGGGGATTTTCGGAGCAGTTGTTGCCGGTCTTGTTGCCGGAGTGGTAATTGGACAGGGAACTGAATATTTTACTTCAGACGAATATAAACCTACTAAGGGTATTGCAAAGCAAACCTTGGGAGGTGCTGCAACTACAATTATCGATGGTTTAGCTGTTGGAATGGTTTCAACATGGTTACCGGTTGTTACCATCGTTCTTGGAATTATAGCAGCATACGGCTCTGCCGGCGGATTTACAAATTTTGCTCATGGTGTATACGGAATTGGTTTTGCTGCAGTAGGCATGTTATCAACACTGGGAATAACCCTGGCAACGGATGCATTTGGTCCTATTGCCGACAACGCAGGCGGTAATGCAGAGATGGCAGAATTGCCAAAAGAGGTACGTGAGCGTACTGATGCTTTGGACATGCTGGGAAATACTACGGCTGCTACAGGTAAGGGTTTTGCAATTGGATCTGCTGCATTAACTGCAATGGCGCTTCTTGCCGCATATATGGAAGAGGTTCGCTTGTGGCTCGGAAAAATGGCCGCTCAAGCCGTTGATGGCGTTTTTACTGTTGGCGACACAGTTTTCTTCAGAGGAGAAGTGATTCCGGTTATTGAAGCGAGTCAGGTTGCAGTAAATCTTCAAACGGCAGAAATAAATGATTTTGTAACAGCATACAATCTTTCACTTTTTAACCCGATGTTGTTGGGTGGGATTTTTATTGGATCAATGATGGCATTTCTTTTTAGCGCTCTTACAATGAAAGCTGTTGGAAGGGCTGCCAGCTCGATGGTTGATGAAGTAAGAAGGCAATTCAGGGAGATGCCCGGAATCATGAAAGGAGAACAGGTTCCTGATTATGCAAAATGTGTGGCTATTTCTACAAAAGGTGCACAACGCGAAATGATTCTTCCATCCCTGATTGCAATTACAGTGCCTATTCTTATAGGTGTTCTGCTTGGTGTTGCAGGCGTAGTTGGATTACTGGTTGGTGGTCTGACATCCGGTTTTACACTGGCGGTATTTATGAATAATGCCGGTGGTGCATGGGACAATGCAAAGAAATATATTGAGAAGGGAAATTACGGCGGAAAAGGAAGTGATTCCCATAAAGCTGCTGTTGTTGGTGATACAATTGGAGATCCATTCAAAGATACCTCCGGACCATCACTAAATATCCTTATTAAACTGATGACAATGGTCTCTGTTGTAATGGCAGGATTGACCGTGGCATTCAGTATTTTCTAGAAAAGAAAAACTTAATCAAAGAAGCCGGTTTTGAAAAGAACCGGCTTTTTTTATGTGTGCCCGACCGGGCACTAACTATTGGTTGCCGCTGCTTATACCTGAAATTTATGCAGATATCAGAATAGATCAGTTCTTATCTCCTAAAGCCGTATAATTTGCCGTTGACAATACCAAAAAATTGGGCAACCATAACATTTTGCTAGCCAAATAAGGCACCATGTTAGGGCTCGAAAGCAGCAGAGCCACTGAAACTTACACTCACTTTAGCACTAAAGAATTTGACCAAGTAAAAAGTGTGTTGGACAAGTTAAATATTTAACAAAGGCAAGTCCTGAATGAAAAGTATTATTTATTTTTGAGAAACTCAATCAGTAAAAATCTAAATAAAATGGAGTTAGATTTCTACCCGCAAATCCTACGATTTTCGCAATCAATTAATCTTCAGTCAATTAATTTTTAAGCTATATTTGATATACCCGTAATTGGCGGGTACACAACGTTGGCTATAAGGCGAGAATAGCAAAACTTACAGGAATTTAAACAAATTGATAATTATGAAAAGTATGCAAAAAAAGAAAGTATTAGTATTTCTAGCAAAAGCATTTGAAACTATGGAGTTTTGTGTTTTCATAGATGTAATTGGTTGGTCTAGAGTTGATTATGGACATAATTTATTCGTTGATACATGTGGTTTTACTGATAAAGTTATAAGCACTTTTAATGTACCTGTTATTGTAGATAAAACCATAGGAGAAATAAATGTTGACGAATATGACGCTTTAGCAATACCTGGTGGATTTGGGGAATTTGGTTTTTATGAAGAAGCATATGATGAAAGGTTTTTAAAATTAATTAGGGAATTTAATGCAAAAGGTAAAATCATTGCGACAGTTTGTAGTGGGGCATTCCCCGTAGGGAAAAGTGGAGTTCTTAAGAATCGGAAAGCAACTACATACCACTTAAAGAACGGATATTGGCAAAATAAACTGAAAGAATTTGGCGTGGATGTTGTGAATGAGCCAATGGTAGTTGATGGTAATATTATTACCTCTTATTGTCCTGAGACAGCTCCAAATGTTGCATTTGAATTATTAAAAATGCTGACTTCAGAAGAAGAAATGGCAGTAATAAAAAAAGCTATGGGATTTTAAGAAAAATGCTGTCAAAATTATTGAAAGATTAAGTTATAGAAACGCCCAACAGCCAACAATGAACTGTGGTAAAATCCAAACAAATTTTAAAATATATTTCACTGAATCACTGGCTTCCTGCTTTTAAACCCTTCATCATAAACCAAACCTGATTTTGCAATTGCAAAAGATTGCTTGAGTAATTTATTAGAAACTGCTACTAATGCAAGCTTTTTACTCTTTCCTTTTGCTATAATTCTCTCAAATTGGTCTTTACATGCTTTATTAGACTTACATGCATTGAAGCTGCATAAAAATAGTAAATTGCGCAACTTTCCATTTCCTTGTTTACTAATCCCGCCACGACCTCTTATACTCGAACCTGAGCTCTTTTCTACGGGTGATAAGCCAATGAAACATGTAAATTGTTTGGCACTTTCAAACTTTGTGAAGCCCTCACTGAGAATGATCATAAACATTGCTGTGCTTTTTCCAATACCAGGTATGCTAAGAAGTCTACTGAACAATTCTTGTTCATGGGTCATAATTAATTGTCTCATCTCGTCTTCAAGTTTTTGGATTTGAACACTCAATTCCTTTATTGCTTTTTTTAATGGATTGATGATTATCAGACGATGTTTATATTGCTTATAACTGAGTGCATGTAGTCGGTTCTTTAACATAGTCCTATTCTTAAGCAATAAATCAATATTCTCTTTTAGTATCCTACATTCACGGATATAGATGTGAGGCGGTCGGTAAGCCTGTTGATCATTCATCTTGGCATAGCGACATATCATCTCAGCATCAGCTTTATCAGTCTTAATTCTACGTAGATTCATCTGTATAAATCTTTTAATGACAAGAGGATTTACCACGGATACGAATATCCCTTGTTCATACAAATAATCAGCCAACTGAACATGATAAACTCCTGTAGCTTCCATCACACAGCAAGCATCCTTTAATAAAACTTTCTTAAAACTACCAAAGCCCTTTAACGTATTTTCATACTGATGATAAGTACCCTGATCATCAATCACATCAAAAACATCTTTTGATATGTCAATTCCATAATAATGTTTAAATTTATTCATGATATTTTTATTAGAAAGAACGAAACTATGTGATCCAACAACCTGAAACAGGCTTGATGCCTAATGAACTGTCCGGATTTAAATAGTAAAAGAGAGGGGACTGCCATTGTTGACGGGTTTAATCCTCGTGTATAAAATAGTCTTATTCCTCTCTTTCGTTCTTTTGATTTAATCTAATATAAAGAATTGCAAACTTAGGATGTATAAAAATAATAGCCGTGACAGCAGTAAACCTGTCTGCCGACAGGCAGGTTCTAGGGGTGTATCCCCTGCCTTTGCCGGCAGGCAGGCGCTACAACTTTCGTGTAACTTGATAGGTGATTCGCCCGCAATCCGCCACTACTTATACACGCGAACATTAGCAGGAAGGTTGAAAACCATTACAGAAAGTATTAACTTTAGATTTTAAACTTAAAAATAAATAATATGGACAGTTCAAAAAAAGGTAAATGCCCGGTTATGCATGGAGCAAATACAAACACCAATAGTTCCGTAATGAGTTGGTGGCCGAATGCGCTAAATTTAGACATTTTGCATCAGCACGATACTAAAACAAATCCACTTGGTGTGGAGATAAATTATCGAGAAGAATTCAAGAAGCTCGATTTTGAAGGACTAAAAAATGACTTAAAGAAACTTATGACTGACAGCCAAGAATGGTGGCCCGCTGACTGGGGACACTATGGTGGTTTAATGATTCGTATGGCTTGGCATAGTGCCGGAACTTACCGCACAGCAGACGGTCGTGGTGGCAGCAATACCGGTAATCAACGCTTTGCACCATTGAACAGTTGGCCTGACAATGTTAATCTAGACAAGGCACGTCGTCTGTTATGGCCTATAAAACAAAAATACGGCAACAAAATTTCGTGGGCAGATTTGATGATTCTTGCTGGTAATATGGCTTATGAATCAATGGGATTTAAAACATTTGGATTTGGCGGTGGTCGTGAAGATATTTGGCATCCTGAAAAAGATATTTATTGGGGTGCTGAGAAAGAATGGTTAGGAAAAGATAGATATTCCAACAAATCTGATGAAGAAACGCTTGAAAATCCATTGGCTGCTGTTCAAATGGGATTAATCTATGTTAATCCCGAAGGTGTTGACGGTAAACCAGACCCATTAAAAACAGCTCAGGCTATGCGGGTAACATTCAAGCGTATGGCAATGAACGATGAAGAAACAGTTGCACTAACAGCCGGTGGTCATACCGTTGGTAAAACACACGGTAATGGCGATGCATCAGTTCTAGGCCCTAATCCTGAAGGTGCGCCAATCGAAGAACAAGGTTTTGGTTGGAAAAATCCAAAAGGGAAAGGCAATGCCGAAAATACTGTAAGTAGTGGTCTGGAAGGAGCCTGGACAACACACCCAAACAAGTGGAACAACACGTATTTTTACTTGCTTTTCACCTACGACTGGGAAATCAGAAAAAGTCCTGCCGGAGCGCAACAATGGGAGCCAATCAATATTAAGGAGGAAGACAAACCATTTGATGCACATGTTCCCGGAGTTCGCCGAAATCCAATGATGACCGATGCTGATATGGCGTTGAAAATTGACCCTGTATACAGAAAAATATCTGAGCGTTTTTATAAAGACCCAAAATATTTTGCTGATGTTTTTGCAAGAGCATGGTTTAAACTCACCCATCGTGATTTAGGTCCTAAAAGTCGTTATCTCGGTGCAGATGTTCCAAAAGAAGATTTGATTTGGCAAGATCCTATTCCCAATGTAGGCTACACTCTTTCAGGATCGGAAATTGAAAATTTAAAAGTTAAACTTCTGAACTGCGGCTTAAACCGAAACGAACTTATTAATACTGCATGGGACAGTGCAAGAACATTCAGGTGTTCAGACTATAGAGGTGGGGCAAATGGTGCAAGAATAAGGCTTGCCCCTCAGAAAGATTGGGAAGGTAATGAACCTCTAAGACTTGAAAGAGTTTTGAATAAACTTATCGAAATTCAGGCAGGCTTGAGCAAAAAAGTAAGCATTGCCGATTTGATAGTTTTAGGTGGTAGTGCCGCAATTGAAAAATCTGCTGAAAAAGCAGGTTTCAAAATTAAAGTTCCTTTCGTTGCGGGACGAGGTGATGCAACAGCCGAAATGACAGATGGAGAGTCTTTTGAAGTCCTGGAACCTCTGCATGACGGTTATAGAAACTGGCAGAAGAAAAAATATGCCGTAAAACCCGAAGAGATGCTACTCGATAGAACACAGTTAATGGGGCTTACTGCACCCGAAATGACTGTTCTGATTGGAGGAATGCGCGTTTTGGGGGCAAATTATGGAGGAACCAAACATGGTGTTTTTACCGACAGAGAAGGAGTTTTAAGCAACGACTTTTTTGTAAATCTTACAGACATGAATTACGCATGGCAACCTGTATCCGATAATCTTTATAATATTGTAGAAAGAAAAACCGGAAAAACTAAATGGACAGCAACAAGGGTTGATTTAGTTTTTGGTTCTAATTCAATATTGCGTGCTTATGCAGAAATTTATGCACAAGAAGACAATAAAGAAAAATTTGTGAAAGACTTTGTTAAAGCTTGGGTGAAAGTGATGAATTCAGACCGTTTTGATGTGATGAAATAAACCCGACTACTAATAAGGTTTTCAGTGATATGCGAAGGTCAGAAGTCCGCTTTAACTTTTCGAGTAACCCTGCCTGACAGCAGTGCAGGCAGGTTGATAGAAAATTGCCCGCAAACGGCAACTTTTCATATTGCCAAACGTTAATTGACTTGTGATGAAAGAAAAAATCTCAATATTTTGGTTCAGAAGAGACTTGCGCCTAAAGGATAATCGCGGATTAAGTGAAGCTCTTAAAGATCACTACCCTGTATTACCCATTTTTATTTTCGATAAAAACATTATAGAGGAACTAGAAGAGAACGATCCAAGAATCACCTTCATTTATAACCAACTCCTGTATCTGTCATCCGAATTAAAGAAAAATTCGTGCTCCCTATATTGCAAAAAAGATGATCCGGAGAAAATCTGGAGAAACCTAATCGATGAATTCAGTATCAAAACCGTTTATACCAACGAAGATTACGAGCCATATGCTATTAACCGGGATTTAGAGATTGAGAAACTACTTCTCGCCAATGGAATCGAATTTAAGGCATTTAAAGATCAAGTGATCTTTGCCAAAAATGACATTCTAAAAAATGACGATTCTCCATATACCGTTTTCACCCCATATAAAAACAAATGGATTGGCAAGTTAAAAATCAATGAGACCATTTTAACTCCCCTCTCTTCAAACGAATCTAACTATGCCAATATCCAGTTGGATTTTCCAAGTCTCAAAGAACTGGGGTTTAAACGATCGACCATAAAAGTGCACGATTACCAACTTGACCACCTTGAAAATTATAGTGAAGCAAGAAATTTTCCGGCACTCGGACAAACAAGCTTTCTGTCTCCGCATCTTAGGTTCGGAACAATTAGCATACGCAGCATAGTGAAACAAGTGTTATCCAATCAAGTCTTTTTGTCTGAACTCATTTGGCGTGAATTTTTCATGCAAATCCTCTATCACTACCCGGAGGTCGTTCATTTTAATTTCAAACGTAAATACGATCATATTCTATGGCGAAACAACTTGAAAGAATTTGAAAAATGGACCAATGGGAAAACCGGATATCCCATGGTTGATGCAGGCATGCGGGAGCTGAATGCTACAGGCTATATGCACAACAGGGTACGAATGGTGGTTGCCGGATTCCTGTGCAAGCACTTATTAATTGACTGGAAATGGGGAGAAGCTTACTTTGCTCAAAAACTACTGGATTACGAGCTTTCTTCAAACAATGGAAATTGGCAATGGGCTGCAGGAACAGGCTGCGATGCTGCTCCATATTTTAGAGTATTTAACCCTACCGAACAGATTAAGAGATTCGATCCAAAAATGGTTTACATCAAAAAGTGGATACCTGAATTAAGCTCATTAGACTATCCGGCTCCAATGTTAGATCACAAACAAGCGAGAGAAAGAGCCATTGAAACTTATAAGAAAGGATTACAACTAAATGCATTCGAGTAAGGTGTCTGACGGACTGAAAGTCAGCCAGCACACCTCTCACCTGGTTGCAGGCATTCAGATACCACTGTATCCCGAACTTCGTTCATCGGGACAGGCTGTATGGGTATCCGTTGGCACGGACTTGCAGTCCTTGCCTAATAATCTTTAATGTACAGAACTCTAAGATGGTATTTAAAAAGATGGCTTAATTTGTTGTTTTACCTGCAGACTTATTTTAGTGCCAAACATTCCAGTTGGGCAGAGATACAGAAACCAAAGTTTTTCGTATTTTAGTTTTTTAATTAACGGGGGATAAAGAAACGGTTCTTTGCTCCCAAACGCAATTTAGCGTGGAACCGTTGTGCGTCATGCAGGAAAACCGACCTGCAACCTTGACACAATAAAATAAATAGAGAGTAAAGCATCGTTGTGAGGGAGCAGAATTATGATGAAAATAAAAAAAATTATCAAAAACAAGAAGCAGTTTCTTGACTTATTGTTGTTGGCAGATGAGCAGGAGAATATGATTGACAAGTATTTGCCGCTTGGAGACTTATTTGCTTTATTTGACGATGATTTGAAAAGTGTTTGTGTTGTAGTGCCGATAAATTGCAAAACCTGTGAATTGAAAAACATTGCGACATATGCAAAATATCGTGGCAAAGGATATGGTAGAGCATTGATAAATTATATTTTTGATTTCTATCAAAATGACTACAAAACTATACTTGTCGGGACAGGCGAGACACCGTCAATTTTGTCGTTTTATGAAAGTTGTGGATTTGAAAAGTCACATAGAGTAAGAAAATTTTTTACCGACAATTACGACCACCCTATGTTCGACGGCGATATACAACTTATTGATATGATTTATCTTAAAAAAGAATTATAGGAATACAAGATTGTATTACAAAAACAGATAACAATATGAAACAATGGTACGAAACATTATTTGAAAACTATGGTCAGAAATACGACAACGAATGTTTCACACAGGGAACAATTGGCGAATGCGATTTTATTGAGAAAGAGATTAATTACAACAAGGAGCTAAAGATTATTGATATTGGATGCGGCACAGGTCGTCATTCCATAGAGTTATCAAAAAGAGGTTATTCAGTTACAGGGATCGATTTATCTGAATCATTACTCGAAAAAGCGAGAGAAAAGGCAAAACAGAACGGTTTACAATTAGATTTTTTAAGGCACGATGCACGTAATTTGCCTTTTGAAAACGAATTTGACATGGCTATAATGTTGTGTGAAGGCGGTTTTCCATTAATGGAAACCGATGAAATGAATTACGAAATTCTTAAGAATGTTTCTAAATCATTGAAGAACAAGTCAAAATTTATTTTCACAACGTTAAACGGATTGTTTCCCTTGTTTCACTCTATCAATGATTTCCACGCCAATGGCAAGACAGAAGGCAATGCTGCATACGACAGTAAGAATTTTGATTTGATGACCTTCAGGGACTTCAACATTACTAAAGTCGCTGATGACAGCGGACTAGAAAAAGAACTCGAATGCAACGAACGATATTATGTGCCATCTGAAATAACCTGGTTGCTTAAATCGCTTGGGTTTACGAAAATTGAAATTTTTGGAGCCAAACTCGGTGCTTTCTCAAGGGAGGATAAATTAAGAACCGAAGACTTTGAAATGCTGGTAATTGCAACATAATAATAAAATACAAGATACAAATTATGAAACGATTTTTCGAAAACGCACTTAATAAATTTATAACCATTGTTGAAAAAGGCGGCAATGCGCTTCCTCATCCTGCAGCCTTATTTGGAATCATTGCATTAATTACACTGGTGATTTCTGCAATTGGATATTACTTGGGATGGCAGGGAGTAAATCCTGCTACAGACGAAACAATTAAAGTGATAAACCTGTTATCGGTTGAAGGTTTGCACCGGATATTACTAGAAATGGTTGACAATTATACAGGATTCGCACCTCTCGGAATTGTTATGGTAGCCATGCTCGGAATTGGTATTGCCGAAAGCAGCGGGCTAATAAAAACTGCCATCAATGCATTATTAATAAAAGCCCCAGAGAAGTGGGTAACTTTTATTATTGTATTTGCAGGTATTATGTCCAACATTGCCTCCGACCTTGGTTATTTGCTAATAATCCCTCTTGCCGGAGTAATTTTTCATTCACTGGGCCGTCATCCTATAGCCGGTATGTCGGCGGCTTTTGCAGGTGTTAGTGGAGGATTCAGCGCAAATCTTTTAATCGGTACGATTGATCCGCTTTTGGCAGGTCTTTCGACTGAGGCTGCACGAATTATTGATCCGAATTATTATGTAATGCCAACAGCCAACTATTATTTTATGGCAGTTTCTACCTTTGTTATTTCATTTGCTGGAACATGGGTTACTAATGCTTGGGTTGAACCACGACTTGGGAAATACAGCGGGAATGTTGAAATGGAGCCTGTTAAACCATTGATGCCGGGTGAAAAAAAAGGCCTGAAATGGGTATTGTATATTTTTATTGGCTGGTTGGCAATATTTGCTGCAGGACTTATTCCGGAGCATGGCTTTCTAAGAGGAGAGGATAATTCGGTGCTACATTCTCCATTGCTAAAAGGTTTTATTGCAGTTCTTTTTTTACTTGCAGCCAGCTGCGGTATCGTTTTCGGTTACATTACCAAAACTTTTAAGAAACACAACGATGTAATAACCGGAATGAACAGCAGCTTTAAAAGTCTTGTTTCCTTTCTGGTACTGGTTTTTTTCGCAGCACAATTTGTTGCCTGGTTCAAATGGAGCAATCTGGGTCTAGTTCTGGCTATCAAAGGAGCTGAAATATTACAGGCCATGGATATTGGCCTGATTCCGCTGGTATTACTGTTCGTGCTTTTCAGTGGATTTATTAATCTTTTTATGGGAAGTGCTTCAGCAAAATGGGCAATTATGGGCCCGGTTTTCATTCCGATGTTCATGTTGCTCGGATACTCTCCCGAACTATCGCAGGTAGTTTTCCGCATTGGCGACAGCGTAACTAATGTAATATCCCCTATGATGAGTTTCTTTGCTCTTATTATTGTGTATTACGAGAAGTATGATGCAAAAGCCGGCATAGGTACTTTAATCGGAACAATGCTTCCTTATTCCATTGTATTTTTTATTGCATGGACATTGTTATTGATTGTTTGGATTTTAGCAGGTTTACCTTTAGGTCCTGAAGCTGGTCTATATTATGTTAAATAAGCTACACCGATGAAACCTCTGAAAGAAAGCGAAGTTATTGTAATGGATGGTTCTGATATGAAGCTATACCCTTTTTTGCCATTTATACTGCAGGACATTTGGAAAATTGGGGCAGACCCTGATGCAATAATCATTTCGATAAGTAAGCATTTTGACAATGTGTCCGGCCTCAAAGTTTTTGATTTAGGATGCGGTAAAGGAGCAGTATCCATATTGCGGCCTAAAGTGTGTGTAATAAAGAAAATTCATAAAGTTGACTATCCCCGTGGCAGAGCCAAGGGGTACTTGCCTGCGGCAAGCAGGTTTCGCCAACTTTATTTCAGCAAAATGCTGAAAACCGAATTTTCATTATTTCACCCCTCTGTCAGTCTTTCGACTGACATCCCTGCCTGACGGCGAGGCAGGTCCCCTGAATATCAGGGGAGAGTAATAGGAAACCTCGCGGCAAGCCACGAGGAATTGTTTGATTAAAAAACTTAAATACCGAAACAACTAATGCACTTACCATTACTTCAAGACATACTCATCCTTTTAGGATTTTCGGTCGTTATAGTATTTGTACTTCAACGACTGAAACTTCCTTCTATAATAGGTTTTCTGCTGACAGGAGTCATAATTGGCCCCTATGGATTAAGCCTCGTAGAAGCGGTTGAACAAGTAGAAATTTTATCAGAAATTGGGATAATACTGTTGCTATTTGTTATAGGAATGGAATTATCTATCAAACAACTGGTTTCAATCAAAAAAACGGTCTTCGTTGGTGGATTTTTGCAGGTCGGTATTACCGTTCTCGCAGCAGGACTTATTTATTACGTTTTAGGTCATTCATGGAACGAATCGGTTTTTATTGGTTTCCTTTTTTCTTTGTCAAGTACAGCAATCGTACTAAAAACCTTACAAGACAGACAGGAGATTTCAACACCACACGCAAGAAATGCGTTGGCGATTTTAGTCTTTCAAGATATCATTGTGGTACCAATGATGCTTATTACCCCGCTAATCGCAGGTGAATCAACAAATCTAACTTTAAGTATTCTTTCCCTACTTGTAAAATCGGCAGTTGTTCTCGTAATCACTTTTATTAGTGCACGGTATATTGTACCAAAGTTGATGCATACGGTTGCAAAAACTAACAGTAAAGAACTTTTCCTGTTGGTTACCTTCACTCTCTGTTTTGCGGTTGCCTTTCTTACATCAGAAGCTGGCTTATCTTTGGCACTAGGTGCCTTTATTGCAGGGCTAATCGTTTCTGAGTCAGAGTACAGCCATCAAGCAACAAGTATTATCCTGCCTTTTCGAGAACTATTTACCAGCTTCTTTTTCGTTTCTGTGGGTATGTTACTCGATTTTAGCTTTTTTCTGAATAATATTCCCGTTATCTTGCTATTGGTTATAGTTGTATTCTTGCTTAAATCATTGATTGCAGCAATAGCTGTTGCAATTCTCAAATATCCAACAAGAACTGTTCTTTTGACAGGTTTATCACTTTTTCAAGTTGGGGAGTTTGCATTTATTCTTTCAAAAGTAGGCATAGAATACAACCTATTAAATACTCAATCCAATCAATATTTCTTAGCCGTTTCAATTGTGTCGATGATATTGACACCGTTTGTGATTATTGCTTCCGAGAAAATTACCAGCAGATTTATAGGAGTTTCAAAAAAGCTAGGACTTAAGGGTATCTTTTTCTCAGAACAGGGTAGAGTAGAAATTCCTGACAAAGAATTAGAAAATCATTTAGTTATAATTGGATATGGGGTGAATGGTAGCAATTTGGCAAAAGCAGCCGCTTCGAGTGACATTCCCTTTATCGTTATTGAAATGAATGCTGAAACGGTTAAACATGAAAAAGAAAAGGGTCTGCCTATTATTTTTGGTGACGCAACTCAAGACCATATTCTCGAAACTGTACATCTTTCAAATGCCCGAGCTGCTGTAATAGCCATATCAGACAACCTTGCTACAAAAGCCATCATAAAAAATATTCGGACTTATTCTGATTCGCTGTATTTAGTTGTAAGGACAAGGTATGTTAATGAAACATATGAATTAATTGCTTTAGGTGCAGATGAAGTAATTCCAGAAGAGTTTGAAACTTCGGTACAAATATTCACTTATGTTCTTCAAAATTTTCTTGTAACAGAAGGCGAAATTGACCAACTCATCGAAAAGGTCAGGGCCGACAATTACCAATTATTCAAAGGTGAATTAAAACGTCCTAAAACCTACCGACCGAAAAACTTCGCAGACTTCAATATCACATGTTTAAGAATGACCGCTGACAGTAATAAATTTTTAGGAAAACCACTAAAAGAATTGAACCTAAGAGCCGAATATGGAATAAACATCTTGGGTATCAAAAGAAGAAATAAAATGATGGAAAGCATACAGCCGGAAGAAATATTAAAACAAGATGATGTGATTTATATTCAAGGAAATCAAAGAAATATAGAACAGTTCCATAAATTGATAAAATAAAACAACGAAGGCATTCTACTTTAAATTATAATACCCCTTTAGATAAACTAAAAAAAATAGTTAATTTATTACCCGAATTATGAAGTATGACACGGCTGCTGGTGCAGGGGTTTAGATAAATATCACGAAGATAAAGAAGTAAATGACCTCCTCGGCAAATACTTCTACTTTGTGAAAATGGATATTGAAAAAAATGCAGATGGAAAGACTATTTATGAGATTTATGGCACCGGAGGTACACCCTCGTGAACCATATTTAATACAGCGGGAGAAGTTTTGATTAACAGCGATAGTGGAACCGGAAATATAGGTTTTCCGGCAACTGAAATTGAACTTGCACACTATGTTATTGCAATGAAGAAATCCATTCCAAATTTAGGTGATCAGGAAAGTGTATTTTTGGTTTCAAAGTTGAAAGAATACAGAAAGAGAAAATTGGAAGGGCAATTGGAGAAGTAGCTGGAGTTATCGAAGGAAGTTACAAACATATTTACAATAATAGAATTCACTACCTATCCCTCGACTTTCTCATAAAATTCAAGATCAAGACATGGGATAAGTTTGCCATTTATTTCCAAACAGGGATGAGAAATGACATCCTTTTAGGTCATTCCCTTGAATATGATCTGGAAGAATTTTCAGGTAATGATTTCCAACGTCCGATGGAATAAGAGGGCAACCTGAAGCATACCAATTATCCGGAGAATTCAGGATATGTAATGTTTAATAAACACACAATTGGGTTTACCAACAGTATTGGGGTTGAATTTGTAAAAGGCTTAAGTCTGGGTTTTGAAGTGAATCCTGATTTAGGCTATTTGGTTAGAAACGATAAGTTGAAAGTGCGAAATTTGTTATTTTCGATCAACATAGCATACAGGATTAAAAACGATAAAATATCTCGTTGAAAATCAATCATTATCATAAATCTTTCCAATTTTTTAAGACCATATTCTCAAAAGGAATCCTTTTTCTAAAAACTCATCATGGAGGTTATTTTCCGAAATGAGAAATTAATATTATTGACAATTTAGTTGCTTTATGTCCATTTTGACACAAAAAAATTCATAACTTAAATATAGAATCCGATAAAAAGCACAAGATAAACTTAGCAAGAATATAAATAAGATCTCTTTCGATTCTTTTCATCTCCTTGGACTCTCTTTAAGACTGGATTTAATTCCGGACAATATGGATTTGAAGCAATAATTAATAAGAAAATGTTCAGGCTCTCTTTCGTAATAAATTAGTCCCTCTCTTACTACTTTTCCTGGAACCGGATTCGAATCGATGATTTTCATGTTGGCGATAAATGACATGATTTTCTCTTTAATGGCAGTAGATTCATCGGTCCTTTTATTAATAAGTTCAATTTTCAACCCATGATAAAGCATGGTCATTTTGCCGGTTGCATTTGAGTTGTTTGCCATAAAGCTGAAATTCATTTTATCTAATTTACCTACCTTTACATGAATAAAAGCATTATGTTCAAGCACCGAATTCAATTCATTCGTTTCCATTTCCGAAAAGGTCCCATTCACTGAGAAGGTGTTCTGCTCATCGAATATTTTCGCTTTTAATACAATATCCATCTTGCTTTTTCCCATGAATAATGCTTCGGCCCTCAGTTCCAAAAATGCGCTTTCTGTTTTGTAAACAGCATCGTTTGTAATATTGTAGATTTTCGCATGGATCTCATTAAAGCTTGAACTTCCGGGTTTATTTGCCTTTTCAGGATGTTGAGTATAAGATACATTTCCGGTTAAAAGGCCAATTGAATCAATTTGTATTAGACCGGGATAGTTGTATATCATGTCCTGAAATGCAGGTTTGTTCATTCGCTTAAATTCTTTTCGTTTATCACGAAAAATATTCATATCCAATTTCCCGATTTCGATATAGGAACTTACCAGATTTTTATCATTTAAATAAGCAATGGCTGAAAAATTGTGAACAAAAATATGGTTGAAGCTAGCTTCAATACGCTCTTTTTGAAACGCATACCGTGATGTGAAATCATAATCGGTATAATTCGGTTGAAGCGTGAATTTATTTACCGATAAAGTGTTAGAAGAGGATGAATAAATAATGCCATTAACAGTGTATGTATGCATGCTATCTGCTGAAACCTTCTTTAGTTCTTCCGCTTTGAAATCAAACTGTTTAATTATGCCGGGATTTATCGTATCCTTTTTCTTAACTTCGACATTCCACAACTTTAAAACGCCTTCTTTTACAGAATAAGCCTCGAATGTTGAAGCATTTTTCAAAAAACAATCAATTTTATTAAATGTAATGCTTCCAATCCTCAAATTGAATGACGAAACCAATTGTAGTTCAGCTTCTTCAGGAAATCGAACTACACCTATAATCCGACTATCGGAAATAGTTATTTCCCTGATGTTGAGATTGTTGCTAAAGATGGCTTTTATAAGGTCTATTCCGCTAAATTTCATGAACGCTATCTCTACTTTTAATTCCCTGAGATTTTCATGCATCCTTTTTGAATAGATTGTAATATTCTTAAGTTCTATCCCCGGTCTGATCAATACAAGATGAACCTTGTCAACTACAACGATATAATTTTTATTCTTCTCATTGAATGCTGTTTGTATTTTTTTTCTAACCCAAGGTTCAACAAAAACAGTTGTCAATAAAATAACTAATAGCAAAAATATAACTGTCCCAAGTAGAATTTTAAAAAATGAATTCATGTTCATGATAGGACACTTAAATTTCCAATTATTTAAAGTCGGAAAATGTTTGGAAATTTTCATGCGCTAAAGCTACTAACTATGGTTTTCAATTCCTTTACAAAACACTGTAAATAAGTTACATCATTCACACATTATCCATGATCCTTTAATTTGTAAAGTTATATTGTGATTTTCTTAAATTAGTTCGAAATAATCCCGGAATTTATCTGTTATATATTCTATTAAAAGCGAAATACATTGATACCATGCTCTTAACCAAACTGCCAAATATTGGAAACCGCTTGCCGATAAGCTTAATAATGAGTTGGAATGTATAATTCAAGGAGCTATTTAGTACGATTTTTAAGATTACTGAAATCAGGCATTTAAACTGTTTTATCATCCGCTATATTAAAAAAGATAAATTAACATTTATTTTAAATAAGTTGTTAAATTTGAAATATATGCTGAGTAAATCAGTATTGAATTGAAACCAAAATACAGTGAAAATATACGTATTCAGATCATTCAGTTTTATAATAGTCCTTTTAATAATGGTAGCTTTCTCAACTTTAAGTTGTACCAAATCGGAAAGCACTAAAAACACTGCGCCAACATGCACCATAATCAGTCCAGCCAATGGAACTGAAATCTTACAAGGTCAAAAGATGATGATATTGGTTGATGCAAATGATATTGATGATGGCATCAATCAGGTAAAGTTCGAAATTAATGGAATCGGGGTACATTCGGATGGTGAATATCCCTATGAATATAATTGGAACACAGAAGATAAAAGCATAGGTAGCCATACTATTATAGCAACGGCAAAAGATAACGCAGGAAGTAAAACTTCAAGTGAAATCACAATCTTTATAGGCGAAGATAATTCTGAACTAATTACCGGAAAAGTAACTGATTTTGACGGAAATTCTTATAAAACAATTAAAATAGGATTCCAATGGTGGATGGCTGAGAATCTTAAAACCACTCATTTTGCTGATGGTACAGCAATTAATTTGACTGAAAGTAATTTTAGCTGGGACAGCTTAGGCGACACCGATAAATCCTATTGCTTTTATGCCAATTCATCGATCAATGAAACTCTTTATGGAGCTTTATATACATGGGCCGCCGCCATGAATGGTGCGGAAAGCAATGACTTTGATCGTAGTCCTATTCAGGGTGCTTGTCCTGACGGATGGCATTTGCCAACCAATGACGAGTGGAAGGAACTTGAAATGTATTTAGGTATGACCTCCGCAGAAACAAGGGCATTTCTTTGGCGAGGAACTAATGAAGGTGATAAACTGAAAGCACAAACAGGATGGTATCAAAATGGGAATGGCAATAATGAAACCGGATTTACAGCCTTACCGGCAGGCATCAGGATGAATACCGGTGAGTTTAGAGATTTAACAATATTAACACATTTCTGGAGCTCTACTGAAATTTTCGTGAATGAGAATCACTATGTCTGGAACCGAAGTCTAAGCTATGACCAATCTAAAATTGGGCAGTTTTTTGGCTACCATTTCTACGGTTTACCTAAAGACTATGGATTATCTATAAGGTGTGTAAAAAACTAGCCTTTTTAAATCAATAGGATTTACGAATGCTGTTTCTTTTAAATTTAAATTCGACCATTTTCAAAATAAATGGATTTTGGGTTTATTAAAATCTGTAATTAATGGTAAATTCGCTATGTGAAATAATCTTGAAATTGATCTGTTTGAAAATTCTTTTAAAAAGCAAAATATATGGATGCCCTGCCCTTAACCAAACTGCCTAATATAGGAAAAACACTTGCCGAAAAGCTGATTAGCGTGGGAATCACCAATGAGTTTGAATTAAAAAGTACCGGCAGTGAAAATGCAATAATCAAAATTCACACCTTTGATAAAAACGACACCTGCATTAATATGCTTTATGCAATTGAAGGGGCAATCCAGGGGATCAGATGGCACAATCTTGAGAATTACAGAAAACAGGAATTGAAACTGTTTTATCATCAACTGACCAAATAAACAGAAGACCTATTTTAAGTTTGATTAGGTATCCAAACAAATCGATCACGCGAGGATAACAACAATATTTTTTTAAATGAATACTGAAGAAGGATTAAAAAGAGAAATCGGGTTTTGGGGATTGACGGCCAATATCATCAATGTTGTAATTGGATCCGGAATTTTTGTGTTGCCTGCATTGGTAAGCGAAGGATTAGGCTCAGCAGGCATACTGGCCTATCTTTTTTGTGGATTCCTCATCACTTTAATCATGCTTGGGTTTGCCGAACTTGGAAGTAAAATCAATGTTACAGGTGGTGCCTATGCTTACATTGAAATTGCATTTGGAAAATATTTCGGTTTTTTGGCCACTAACTTATTGATTTTCGGCACCTCTTTGATGGCAACAGCAGCTGTGGCCAATGCCCTTGCCGGTACACTAGCCTATTTATTTCCCATTTTTAACGATCAGTTGGTGAGAATCGCTTTCTTCATAGCCATTTTTTCCGGCTTGGCAATTACGAATGTTATTGGCGTTAAGAAAGGGATCACTCTTGTGAAATTCACCACCATTGCTAAACTTGCACCTCTTTTGCTATTAGTGATTTGGGGCTCGACCCGAATCGTGTTTGATAATTTAACATGGCACGAAATCCCAGCGTTTAGTGATATTGGAAAAATATCGCTCATTTTATTCTTTGCCTTTCAGGGTGCTGAAAGCAGTTTAAGCGTAGGAGGAGAAGTTAAAAATCCAAGGAAAACAGTACCTAAAGCCATCCTGTTGAGCTTTATGATAATCCTTTTGCTCTACATTGCTGTGCAGTTGGTTTCTCAAGGAATACTTGGTGATTCGTTCCCGAATTATAAAGATGCGCCTTTAGCAGAAGTTGCCAAAAGGATCATGGGACCTTTGGGTTTGACCATTATGATTTCAGGTGCCGCAATCTCCATGTTCGGATATTTAAGCAGTGATACGTTGAACATGCCCAGAGTACTGTTCCGTTCTGCAAAAGATAAAGTAATCCCGATTAAAGCTTTATCTCTTGTCCATTCGAAATATGCCACCCCTTACATTGCAGTAATTGTCTATACTTACCTGGGATGTTTTTTTGCGATAACAGGTGAATTCAAGCAATTGGCAATTCTTTCTTCATCGTCCGTTTTACTTGTTTATTTGGGAGTTGCATTCGCAGTTATGAAGTTAAGATCCAAGACATTTGAAGCATCAAATTCATTTAAAATACCGGGTGGTATAACTATTCCCATTCTTTCAATACTTACCATTTTATGGCTCCTCTCAAACCTGACTAGTCAGGAAATGAAAGGCATCATCATTGCTTTGGGAATCTTAAGTTTTCTTTTTTTAGTGATTAAATATTTTAAACTTGACAAGCAAAATTATTGAACAAATAATAGCGTTTCTATAGGCAACCATCTAATCATTTTGACTTAATGCAAAGTACAATTCTCCATTCGGCTAATTTTAAAACCATTAATTGGCCGGGAGGAACAACAACTCAACTTTTTATTTACCCACCGACCGCTGAATATCTGCAACGAAATTTTATTTTCAGGTTGAGTACTGCAAACGTAAACACAGAAACATCTGATTTTACTTCACTACCCGGAGTTTCAAGGCAACTCATGGTTTTAGAAGGAGAAACTTTATTGATCCATGAAAATCATCATAGCAAAAAGCTGGGCAAATTTGATATGGATGAATTTAAAGGAGACTGGAAAACCTCTTCCATTGGCAGGTGCACTGATTTCAATCTCATGACCAAAGAAAAAGCAAGTGGGGAATTATCCGCCATTACCATTGAAAAATATCATTTAACTGAATATCAAATTGACAAGAAACTTAGCTGGCTCTTCATTTACGCTTTTTCAGGAAAAATCAGAATTGGGTTAAATGATGGGACCCATGACTTAAATCAAGGAAGTTTATTGGTAATAAAACATCCTGATGGTACAAAAATCGCGATTGAAGGAATCGAAAAAAGTGAATTGATTTTTGCTGAAATTTTAACGAAGAAATAATTGGTTTTGAACCAACCCAGCTGACTAAGCAGCTTTAATGCTCCTTTTCTTCAATATTTCAATCCTTAGCATCAGAACAAGAAAAATTCCGGTACATAAAATTGCACGATAGGCATACAGGTCGGCCAACATTCCTTTATTTACAATCAATGAGATAAAAGGAGTGATAAATAATGCGATCCAAATTGAAAAAGCTTCTGTATTCTTTTGCTGATTAATCATCCTTTTTACCACAGGGAAATAGGAAATTACCATTATACTTTGTATCGAAAAATTGGTAACCAAATGATTATTGGATATGGCCCAATAAAGAATAATTAATAAAACTGCAACTAAACATCCCAAATCAAATCGGTTGAAGCGCGTAGTCGGGTCCCCCCAAATAAGGATTGCAATTGAAACCCCAACGACCAAAATAAGATCCGCAAAATTTAACATGTTGTCGCTGATATTATAATCTCCATCAGCAAAATAAGTAAACATACTTATCCCAACAGCCAAACTAAAAAATACCCACATGGCAAGCGATGGACTAATTCTTTTATGATAAAGCAGGTAGATATACCGGGATAAAATAAAAACGTTGAACCCCGAAATGATGATATTTATAATTAATTTTTCAGTAGGCATATTTTGTTTCCACAATCATCAATAAGAACGCAAATGTATGGAAAATAAGCACTACAAATGGAAGGATATTAGGGATCTTTCTCACTTTTTAATTAATACTAACGAAACTTTAATCTCTAAACTTAAAAAGCATAAAAAAACCCGCCTTGATCGGGCGGGTTTCATTTTTTATATGCTTTTCTTTGCCAGATAAAAATCAACTTTTTCAAGACTGGTATCTGCAATCCTTGCATTCATTTCGTCAAGGGTTTTTGGTGGCGGGACGATTACCTTATCCCCTTTTACCCAATTTAACGGAAGAGCGACTTTATATTTATCGGCTACCTGTAATGCTTCGAGTACCCTTAAAATTTCGTTCATATTTCTGCCCACATTCAACGGATAGTACATGATCAACCTTATTTTTTTGTTTGGATCGATAAAGAATACTGCACGAACGGCAGCGGTCTCACTTTCATTAGGTTGAAGCATCCCATAAAGTTTTGACACTTTCATATCAATATCTGCGATGATTGGGAAATCAAAATAAACGCCTGTTTTTTCTTTTACATTGTTAACCCATGCCAAATGTGAGTGAATACTATCGATACTTAAACCCAATAGCTCAGCATTAAATGCATCGAATTCAGATTTACGTTCAGCAAACCCGCTCATTTCTGTTGTACATACCGGTGTAAAATCGGCCGGGTGTGAAAACATTACAACCCATTTATCTTTCGCAAAATTTGAGAATTGGATTGATCCTTTGGTTGTTACTGCCTTAAAATCAGGAGCTATATCCCCAATTCTTGGCATCATTGTGTTGATTACTTCTTGTTCCATAATTGACTTTTTTAATGTTTATTGTTAATTTTTTAATACTAATTGATTATCTTTTTTATTGATCTGATTACAAATGAATCTTAACTGATGTAAGCATTATACATCCAAACCAGTTTTTCCTGCTCACGGATATAATCGCTCATCAATGCATTCGTTCCTTCATCTTCTGCCTCTCCGGCCAATGAAAGAATCTCTCTTTGTTTTTTGATGAGAATTTCAAATGCATCCAGGATAATGCGAATCCCATCCTTGCCATTACTTACGCCTTTGATCTCTTTTATTTCGGAAATATTTAAATAATTTGTATAAGTATGCAGGGGTTCTTCTCCTAAGGTCAGGATCCGTTCAGCAATCTCGTCAACTTTAATTAACAGGTTATTGTACAGTTCTTCAAATTTCAGGTGCAATTCAAAAAAGTTATTACCCTTTACATTCCAATGAAAACCCCGTACATTCATATAATATACCTGATAATTTGCCAGTAATTCATTTAATTTTGCTGAAAGTAAATCAGCCTTTGTTTTATTAATTCCTATTTTATTCATGATTTTATATTTTTTGTGGTTTTTTATGTTAATTGATAGTTCAAAAATACAACAAACCTATATATATGTCAAATCAATATTTATTATCTTTGTATAGATATAATCTATAATCATGACCATTCAACAACTCGAATATGTGGTAGCACTCGATCACTACCGCCATTTTGTAACCGCAGCTTCAAGATGTTACGTCACTCAACCAACATTAACAATGCAGGTCAAAAAACTGGAAGATGAAATTGGATTTCTACTATTCGACAGGACTAAACTTCCTTTAAAACCAACAAAAGCAGGGATAAACTTTATTGAGAAGGCAAAATCAATCATCAGAGAAGTGAGACAGCTGAAAGAAATGGTCTCAAATGACAAAGAAGCAATTGAGGGTGAATTTACGCTTGCAATTATTCCCACCATCGCACCTTATCTTTTACCAGGATTTTTAAAACTCTTTACAAAGAAGTATCCGAAATCGGTTTTATCGATCAAAGAGCTACAAACTCATGAAATTGTAAAGCAAATTAATAATGATCAACTCGACCTTGGAATACTGGCTACTCCCCTATTGGAATCATCCATAAGGGAAATCCCTGTTTATTATGAGCCATTTGTTTTGTATCTATACGAGGGTCATAAACTGATGCAGAAAGAATTTATCGAAGGTAAAGACATTCGAACTGAAGAGCTGTTATTATTGAGTGAGGGGCATTGTTTCAGGGAGCAGGCTCTTGAAGTATGCAATTACTCGGGATATAAGGATCATGAAGGGTTCCGTTACGAAAGCGGCTCAATTGAAACCATTAAACAAATGGTTAATAAAGGCATTGGAATTACACTGATTCCTGAATTAGCAATACTTAACTATAATGATCAAAAATTTAGTCGTCGATTTGCCAAACTCGAACCAAGCCGTGAAATAAGTATCATTACACATAAAAGCTTTGCAAAGGAATCCTTAATTGATATTATTCATCAAACTATCAAGGAAGTTGTGCCGGAACATATGGAAAAAAAAGAAAGAGGAATACGTGTAAAATGGAGGTAAATAATTGGCTTCTTACTTACTTTCATTTATTATGAGGCAATTTATTTTGGTATTCCCGGCTTGGATATATACGAACCATTATTTTCACAGGAATTAAGACATGTTAAACGGAAGTTCCCTAAAATGGATAGATTGCTTATTAATACCGGTGAATGCATCAATACTTTCATTTCAGGTTCTGATTCCAATCTGATTAAGATTGAACTAGAATATGTGACCAAACTGGATGAGAAGTCTGAAGTAAAATAAATTATAATAGATGTAACTATTAGTTGTCTTCAAACGTCTTAGGGTGTTATTATTCAATATTATCAAAGCAAATAAAATAAAAGATGACATTGATAAAAAAAATAATACCATTAATATTCATAGCATTGGTATCATTCAGTTGCCAAGAATCTAAAAAGGAAAAAAAAGAACTTATTGCCCAACTTGACAGCATTATGACGTCAGCATACAAACCTGATGAGCCGGGGGCTTCAGTTCTCGTATTTAAAGAAGGGGAGATATTGCTCAAAAAAGGCTATGGTTTAGCCAATTTAGAAATGAAAGTGCCCATTAATCCAAAGAGTGTTTTCAACATCGGATCGATTACAAAACAGTTCACGGCACAAGCTATTCTGTTGCTCGGGGAACAAGGAAAATTGTCTCTAACAGATCCCATCCAGAAATATTTGCCGGATTATCCTCATGCAGATAAAAAGATCACCATTGAAAACCTGCTCACACATACATCCGGGATCATAGATGTTTTTGAGGTATCGCAATGGTTTTCCATGTGGGAAAAAGAATTGACACCCCAACAATTTGTTGATGTTTTTAAGGACATCCCTTTGTTATCGGAACCGGGTACTCAGTACCATTACAGCAATGTAAATTATGGCATACTTGGTTTGATCATTGAAAATATTTCGGGGGAAAGCCACAAAGACTTTCTAATTGAGAATTTCTTTAAACCCATAGGAATGAACAATACATATATCTTAAAAAATAATGATAAAATTGAAAATACTGCTATGGGGTATTTTAAAGCAAATGAGTCTATCGAAAATGCCCCCACCATCAACTACTCTCATCTGCTTGCCGCCGGAAGCATTTGGTCGTGCACCGATGATATGGTTAAATGGTATGAGTGGTTATCGGAAAAGTACAAATCCAACGATCCAAAGATTAAAAAAGCATTGACACGTTACATTTTAGCTGATGGATCAGAAACGAATAACGGGTACGGGATGATGCTTTATCTTCTCCAAGGTTGCCCTGTTGCTGGAAACAATGGTAGCATGCTGGGATATACAAATTACACCCTTTGGCTCTATGAAGATGATATTGTTGTTGTGCTATTGAGCAATTATAGATACGAAGGTACTGATCCTGATTTAACTGCGGCATACGATGTAACTGCACGAGCTAAAAAGTTAGCCGAAACCGTAATGGGAAAAACCAGTGTCACTGCTAATTTCATTACACTCCCCGAAAACGAATTGGATAAATATACAGGGGTTTACAAAATTGAAGAAAATGCATTCAGGATCATCACCCGAAAAGGCAACCAATTGTATTCAAAAAGAAGTGGTTCCTCAAAAAAAGCCATGAACCCAATAACGCAAACTTTGTTCCAAACCACCGATGGATCTAATATAGAATTTGTTTTTAATGAAAAAGGTGAAGCCGTTGAAGCAAATTGGCGTCAACCAGATGGTACCTTATCCATAGCCCAACGAACAGATATCCCTCTTCCCGAAGAGAAAAAACCGGTTGTCATCACTGACGACGAATATAAAGCGGTATGCGGACTTTACAAAATGATGGTCGTTTTCAATGTAAATGTTTACATGAACGATCGCAATAGCATTATTGTAGAGTCCAAGCAACGCGGAAAGTCGGTTTTCTATCCGGAATCACCTACTAAGTTTTTTTTAAAAGACGATGATGACATTGTAATCGATTTCTTAAAGAATAAGCAAGGAGTTGTTAATGAATTTAAGATGACAACCGGTGGCAGGACATTTTCGGCAAAGAAAGCGGATTGATTTTTGCAAGCTATAGTAAATTCCAGTTAATAATAATATAGAAATCATACGATGAAAATTACATTTTTTTTAAAAACAGCAATTTTAGGATTATTTCTAATAATCTCATCTGACATGTTGGGTCAAATAACAATAATTAGCCCAAATACGAATAGTATTTTATATTTAGGAGAAGGGAAAAATCAACCATTGATAGTTGCTTTGGGCGGATCGGAGGGAGGAAATGCATGGGCAGAATCAAAGCGGTTGATTGGAATCAAGGATCAATTTCTTGAAAAAGGCTATGCTTTTCTAGCGGTCGCATTTTTTGGTGCAAGTGGATTACCGGACACCTTAAGTCGAATTTCCATTGAAGATATTCATAACGCAATAACAGAAGCAACTAAAAACCCCCAAGTAAATAAAAAGAAAATAGCAATTCTTGGAGGTTCAACAGGTGGCGAATTGGCATTAGTCATGGGAAGCTATTTTAAAGATATCAAATGTGTTGTTGGGCTTATCCCAAGCCATGTTGTATTTCCAGGGCATACCATGCAATTTAATACATCGAGTTGGTCATTTAAAGGAAAAGAGTTACCATTTGTACCTGTTAATAAGGAAGCATTAGAATACATCAGTAAAGGAGATGATTACTATAGATTGGCTTTTGAAGCTGTCCTTAAAGATTCTCTAGCAGAGGAGAAAGCATTAATAAAAGTGGAAAAAATAAACGGCCCAATTTTGCTTCTTTCTGCAACCAAGGATGAAGTTTGGCCATCGACACCAATGTGCGAAAAAATAATGAATCGGCTTCAATCAAAGAAGTTTAAGTATTACTATAAGCATATCCCAACTGATGGAGGACATGGTGAGCCCTTAAAGCATTTTGATCAGATATTTTCATTTTTCGAACAACATTTTCCAAGTAAATAAACACTGACACCTGATTTATAATGAACCTTGTTGAAAGTGCGAAGCAGTTTTCAGCAAGGTTCATTTATAGCGTTTGTACAATCTTTCAATTTTAGGAAACCTGTTTCCCTTTGGTACAATTAACCTGTTGGCGGGCTAAATACATATTTTAATTCATCCCGATAGTTAATCGCTTTTTTTACGTAATATCAGTAATCATATTTCTTTTTCCATGCTTTTATGCCAAGCACGTTTTTTATTTTCATTATACTAAATTTTCTTATAAAACTTACCATGTTACTTCGGCAGTTTTTACATTTTTATTATTGGTTTTTTCGTACCCGATAGTGGATGATTTTCCATGTCCGGAATGTATGATTGTTTCATCAGGTAATATATTATATAACATTCTGATGGATTTAACTATTTCATCTTTTGAACACAGGAAATAATCAAGATAACCGGTTGAATGGTACAAAAGCAAATCACCGGGAAAAATCATGTTTGCAATTGAAAATGTTAAACTTCCGTTTGAGTGACCGGGGGTTTTGATAACTTTAAGGGTGGTGTTGCCAATTTTATATTCCTGGTCATCATCGAGATAAATATCCGGTTTTTTGACCCTTTTATAATCAAAGTCCATTAGTTTTGCTATGACAGCGTCTTTCTTCCATCCATCTACAGATGTAGAATCAAAAATTTCTTTCCATCTCAGATAATGTTTAAAATCTTTAAATTCCTCTTTACTAAAACAGACTTTTGCTTTTGGATATCTCTTTTTTAAAGCATTTAAGCCAACAATATGATCCTGATGGGCATGAGTCAAAAAGATGTATTTTAGATTCAGGGATTCAGTTTTCATTCTATAAATCAGTGAATCAATGTTGCTTCCTACATCAATCACAGCGGCTTCCTTTGAGTAATTATCAAATATTAGGTAAGAATTAACATTAAAGGACCCACTTGTCTGTTTATTAATAATCAAATTTTGTTGGGCCGACAAGGAAATACCTAAAAGTAAGACGAGCGAGAGGGTAAAAAAATAATGTTTCATGCGTAAATAAATTTTAGTAAATGATATCATAAATAGTCTAATATTTTTTTAAAAAATACCCGGAATTACCCTGTATTTAATTTTTTTCAGATATTCTTTATAACCTTCAAGATTTGCTGAGAGAAATTTTTCTTCGCTAAAAATTCTGACAATTATTAGGATAAATAAAAAAATCGCACCGGTTAGAGCCCAATATGACCCAAGCGCAATAGGAGTAAACCCATACATGAGTAGAATTCCAGAATACATTGGATGTCTGACAATTGCATAAGGCCCGCTTGAAATAACCTTTTGGTGAGAATTAACCTCAACCACTCTTGATGTATAACTATTTTCTTTGAAAACCCTTATAACTATTAAATACCCAACTAAGACCATTATATCAGCTATAATTATAATATAAGTTGGAATATCCGACCATCCATAATACTTATCAAATCCCGGGATAATGAAAGTAGGGAGAAACAGAAACCAGCCAAATTTGATAATCAATTTCTGCTCTTTTAACTTCTCTCTGGTTTTCATTCTTCGCTCCAAAAGATCGGGATCATGTTTCGAAAAATAGGAAATAACACCGATTACACAGGTGAAAATAATTCCCATATAAACCCATGCTTCCCAAAATTTCAAAGTTCTTGCCGGTAAAAAGAACATGCAACCCATCACAAGTGCAGTCATCAATGTGCGGATCACTATTTGTTTTCTGACTTTTTCTTTCATATATGACTTAATTTACTTTAAACGAAAATTATCTATTTTCTATCCTTAATCTTATAAAACTAAAAATAATTTATTTGCTATATCTTCTTCTGAAAAATATTTACTCTAACATTTGAACGAAATCTGCATGTTTCGATCGTTTCTTTCTTCTGAAGAACGATATTTTTTGCCTGTTGAATTATTCTTTCTCTCTGATTTTCATCCGGTACATAAACATTGATAAGCTTTATATAATCCTGAAATGATCTTTCAGTATAAAAGAATGATTCAATTATTTGTTCAAACATATTTTCCTTAGAAGACCTAAGGTATTCATAAGCTATTCTCTGAATATCTGCTTCATCTTCAACCAAACGCGTAAGGTCATAATATGAATTCACTTCTGCAACTGGTTCAATAAAAACAGCATGCCCATCGGGCTTTAGTATTTGATGACAACTTTTAAGCGCTTTCAACATCATATTTTGTGGGATATGATGAAAGCTGGCCAAATAAATTATCAAATCGGCCGAATTCTTCTTAAAAACCAACTCTTGTGCAATTCCAACTTTATACTTTTCTGTTCCGACCCTTTTAAACTGTTCAGCTTTATCAATCAGTTCAGATAAATCTATGCCGGTTACCGCAGCCCCTTGAGATGCCATCCATCTAACTAAATCACCTGTACCGCAACCCACATCAATTACTTTCAAGCCAGGAAAATGAAAATATTCCAATAGTACCTCATTGAACGATTGCACTTTTTTAAATAATTGTTCATTTTCCATTTTAAATTCTATAATAATTTTTGATTAAGAGTACTTTTTCGTTTTCAGTTCTTCGATGATTTTTACATCCGGTGATTTTATATCACTGACTCAGTTTTTACCCCACATCGGTTCAATGAATTTTAAATTTTCATTTAATATTTGACTAAATGCAGAAAACTGAATGACCAGAATAACTCCCAATACTAATAATTTGATTTGATTTTTCATTGAATAAATTTAATACACTGACTTTAAGCAACATATTTTAGCTGTAAGCTAATTTCATTTTAGTATGATTTTTTTCTCCATTGGCTTCATAAAAACAAAAAATTCGGGAATGTCTTTAACGAAAGAATAATAATATTCTCTTCTATTAGGCTCGATATGCATTAGAATAATGTTTTTGGAGTGGATGTATTCATTCATGATTTGCTGGCCTTCGCGGCCTAAATAAACCCTATCTAGAAATGCAATATCCATTTTTTCATTTCCAATTCCATAAATTTTATATTGATCTTTATTTGTAGAAGGAGATCCATCACCTGTATGAAATATTTTGAAATCGTTAATTTCTATGTAATAAGCAAAATTCTCAATATTGCTATGTAAATCATAGGACTTCCCTGTTACAGAATCGGTCTCGAAATACGATCCATGGTTAAATCGCAAAATTTTGATATTCATATTATTAACTGATAATGTTGTATCAAATACGCCGTCCGATTTAAAGGAATGAATTCTACTTGACACTTGTGAATAACCTGTATTGCGTTTCAATAAATCATTTACCTGATCCGGACAGATCAAAACCGATTCATGATTATTCGCTAAAAAAGCCATTACCATTTCTTCCTTAAAATGGTCGCTATGCCTATGTGTAACCAAAACAACATCGATATTAGCAAATGGAGCCAGCCCTTTTAACATAAGGTTTGAAACTGAATCATCAGGCTGATCACACCAGTTGCCCTTGATGCCACCGAATAAGGCATCTATCAGAACTTTACCTGTTTTTGTTTCAAGAAGAAATCCTTCATTTGCGATGTAAGTTACAGAACATTGTGTTTTGGGTTCCTGTGACCACAGACATGTGGCTCCGAAGACAAGCATAATAAAAATGGGGATCGATTTTGTTTTCATTTTTTATAAATTGTTATTGCGATTGTTAATCACATTATCATTTAACCAATTAATAAATATATTATCAATGCGGATCATTCTTTTCGTTTCAACATCTATCGGAGCATGTCCGCATTTTGGAATTACAGCAATGGAATAATCTTTGTTCCCGCTTAATGACATATAATAGATTATGTTTTTTACGCTGGCTTCAGTGGGTACTACCCGATCAACTTCACCAAATACTGCCAACCATTTCTTATTGAAATATTTAAGCTCCGATAGGTAGTCATATTGCAAGGAATTCCAGGTTGGTAAAACCGCTCTAAATTCAGGAATACTATCCATTTCCTGCTTAGTATAGGGTAGAATTCTTTTATCGAATTTTTTTCGCCATTCAGCGATTTCCATATTGACCATTTCATGCTTTTTGGAATCATTGCTTGCCCATGCCATAAAAGACCTTTCCCAAAGTGGTTTCACCTTGGCATATATAGAATCATTTATGGATCCATTGTCCAAATAGTTATTTAATTGAGCATTTAGCCAATCATCGATTGCGCTTACGACGGTACCGGCCAGGCTTATTACAAATTTTATTTCAGGAAACCTGCAAGCAGCAATCACAGCAATCCTTCCACCCTCGCTGCCACCCATAATTCCTACCATTTCCGGATTAATTTTTTTATGTTTCGAAAGCCATTTAGCACAATTCCCCGCATCACGAATGTAATCCTCGTAAGTGGTTTTTACAAAATCACCTTCCGATTCACCGGTTCCCCTTTTGTCGTGCACAAATGCTGCAATTCCGCAGTGAGCAAATATTGGAGCAAGCCAGTCGGAAAGCACCCTAATTGGTCTTGATCCATCACCACCACCATTTGTTAATACCACGAGAGGGAATCTGCCATCTCCCAATGGCAAGTAAAGCCATCCATTAATCATCAGACCATCGCTGGGTATCTTCATTTTTTCGACAGTAAAGGTGCTGTCATCTTTTTCTCCCGGTTTTTGATCAATCCTGCTTAACGGACCCGATTGGTTTGGTCGGTAACCTTCAAGGCCTTGCGGTTTTTTTAGCAATTCTTCAAGTATTGATTCCGAAATTATTCGTGAATCTAAATTCTTTTCATTAACAACTTGCTGGCAATTCAATCCGGAGCTTAAAAAGAAGATTTGAATTAAATAGGTCAGATATTTAACTCCATTCTTAATTATTTTACTTTTCATCTGTATATGATTTGTTTTTATTTGCCAGATGCCAGCCTGTCCGGCCGGCAGGGAACTCGCCATTGATCATCATTCGCGTATATGAAATTATCTCTCATGGCTCGTTTCATTTTATCATTTTTATAATCCCAAAGCATAACCCAGTTTCATAAAAAAAGTTTGATTCGCTTTTTGAAGATCAATATTATCATTTCCGATTGATTTGTTCGAATAACCCATATAAATCATTGTTCTTGGGTTGTACTTATATGAAAACATAAACTGAATATATATACTTTTTGATAATTTTTCAACCGGGATGTAGTATTGCTCCGCATTTCTACTCACTGAACGATATTGTATATTGGCAAGGAAATTCATTTTTGTATTCATATTATATATCATGCCACCTTGTGAAATATTTGCTGTATATACTTTATTTTCATTGTTTGAAAGATATTCAAAATTATGTATGAGCTGAATTTTTAAATGCCGACCCAAACCCAACTCGACCCTTGGTCAGAACCTGAAACAATTTGCCAATCGCGAGTTGTATAAATTAATACTATATACTGTATCTGCATTTTAGTCTTGAATTCATGAAATAACACTTAAATAAATAACTTTACTGATTACTTTTATATTAGAATTTGCGGTTTATTATAGTTCGAAATTATTAATTAAATTAATTTAATCGAATGAATAATAGCAAACTACCATGTATTATACATGAGCTACCATAAACTACCAATGAACAACATACCGTAATGATAATAAGGAACATACGTTTAAGAGCTATCATAAACGTACAGAATTAATTGCTGTAAATTCTCTGAATCAAAATACTAATTACTTAAGCCTTGATGGTAAAGATTTTACTATAAATTTACTTTGCGCTTTCGAGTATATCTTCAATGTGTTTATCAAGTGTGTTGACTAATGTTGTTCCTACAATTGTTTCTGCATTAAAAAACACTGGCAGTCTCATACATCCAAGTATAACTCCATCAACCGGGTATCTTGAAATCATATTTAAAATACTATCCTTTGATACCTGATCTATTTCTTGACCATTTATTAATCTATTAAAAATAATATCATTTACTATCTCCTGATCTTCTGTGCTGGGGATTATCAACTCTATTGATCCTTTACTAAATTGTTCCTGATAAAAGGAAGATTGCATCGTGAATTTAATACCCAGCAATAGTCCTTTTTTGATATTAAGTCTTTTTGCCTCATTAAATGCCGAATCAATAGCGCTAATTATTGGCAAATTAAATCTATCTCTCAACTCATTGATCACCCTATGCGGAGAATTAGCAGCCAAAGCAATAATCTCTGCACCTGAATTAATTAAACCATCGATCCCTTCACTTAAATAGTTAAGATATTTATCAATCTCCTGATGATCCTCATATTGCTTAAATTTACCATGTGATAAGCTATATATCACAATTTCAGGATAGTCGAGGTTATTATACTGTTTTTTATACAAATCCATTAACCTCGCATAATACTCTATCGTAGTATAATGACCGATTCCTCCTAATATTCCAATTTTTTTCATAATTTTTCTTTTCAAAATTGGTTAATTAAACTATTTAAATTGATACTTCTTACATCCCTTCATGCTGGTTTGAGCGGCAGTTAGGAGTATTGAATTTATCTGTTTATATAAACAAAATTAGTAATTTCAAAAACCCTTATTTTTTGCCTTTTGATACGCATGGATAAATGCCTTAACCGACCGGGAAATATCATCAGAAGTAGTTGCCCAGGAACAAACACTAATGCGAACTACTTTCTTGCCATTCCAAACTGCTCCACCACACCAGCATTCGCGTGATTCTTGTATAAACTCAATTGTTTTTGTGGTTAATTCATCGTTATCACATGCTACTAAAACCTGATTAAAAACCACATCATTTAATACCTGAAAGCCAGAATTTTTCAATTCTTCAGCGAATTGAACAGCTCTTTCATGCAGTCCTGTTACTAAATCATCCATCCCTTGTTTACCCAAGAATTTTATTGTAGCCCAAAGTTCCACAATCCTTGCTCGTCTTGACATTTCCGGGGTATATAGCATCCCATCTCTCTTGTCGCTATATACAATATATGAACCTGTTGCTTGCAAAGCTGATATTAAAGCTTCTTTATCATTGCAGAGAATTATACCACAATCATAAGGAGTATTCAAAGTTTTATGACCATCGACTGACCATGAGTTTGCCTTTTCGATATCCTTTGTTAAATAATTAAGTTTTTCAGAACATGAAGCCCATAGACCAAAAGCGCCATCAATATGAATCCAAGCGTTAGCTTTTCTAGCTTTATCGCATATGACATTGAATGGATCAAAAGCACCGGAGTTAACATTTCCGGCCTGTAATATTAATATTGATGTATTATCCAGTTCAGGTATTTTCTCAGGTATAATTCTTCCCTGTTCATCAACCTCAATCCATTCAATATTATCCTTACCAAACCCTAATATTGCAATAGCTTTTAAAACTGTTCCATGAATTTGTCTGCTGGCAATGACCCTTATTTTTGGTGCATTAAATAATCCCTTAGAATTAACGTCCCACCCAATATTTTGATATATCCTATACCTTGCTGCTGCCAAACCACATAGAATTGCCATTGAGGTTCCGCTTACAAAACCAGCAACAGTATCGGCTGGTAAATTAAAGATTTGTTTTAACCATCTCTCAACTACAGATTCAAGTTTTGAAACTATTGGGGATGTAACATAGAGTGGAGTATTTTGATCCCAAAAATCCGAAAGCCATTTTACTGCTAATGCAGTTGGTACTATTCCACCATTTACTAAACCAAAATATCTCCCCCCAATTTGAGAAACTGTTGCTGGTGATCCATAAGTGTGAAGTTTTTTAATAATAATTGACGATTGACCTGTTTCATTCGGCAGATCCTCATCAAAATGCTCTAAGTTCTTGATTGCCTCTTCACTTGGAAATACATTTCTATTTAATGCCTTGTCTGCATAATCAAAAGCATATTCTCTTGCTTGATCAAAAATGCTCTTTTCAAGCATTTCCTTGAACATTTGATCTTGTAAAATAACCCTATTCATATTTATTTATTAATTAAAATTTATTCTCCTAATTTGGGTAATTTATCAACTTGTCTTAGAAAAACACCATCAATTATTAGTAATTTAACTCCATTCTCAGTCATTGAACGATGCGAACTTAAATCGTCAGAAACAACATAAGTCATGCCTCTCCTCAAGTGAAAGTTATCGCCATTCTGAAGTTCACTTGTAAAATCACCATCAAGACAATGTACTATATGCCCTTTTTTACACCAATGATCAGCTAGATATCCTGATGAGTATTCGACTATTCTAACCCTTAACCCTTCGTACTGAATCGTTTGCCAAAAAGCCATTCCCTTTTCGCCAGAATGTTCTGTTTTGGAAATCTTGTCCCAATCAATTACTTGAAATGGAATTTTTAAATTTTTCATAGTTGATTATATATTTTGTTATAATACTTTTTGTTTAATAATATAAATCCTATCCTTTTTAATCTAAAACTTATGTACGCTCTCACCTCACAAATCCGGGTAGCTCTATATTTAGATTTTCCCTCATTTAAAATCCCATAATTGAACATACATCCTTTTCGCTATGCTTCGCCGAATTGAAAAGAGTGAATTACAATTTAATCACTGATCTATTTTTCTCCCGTATATAAAATGTCCGCATGTAATTCCATTTAAATTCGCAACATCAGGCATAAAACCCCATTTAGTAAATCCAAATCGTTCTAAAACTATTACACTTGTTTCGTTTATTTCCAATAACAATGCGAATAAATTTTTTATCCCTAATCGTTTACAATCAGTTATTATGAAATCAATCAGTTTTTTCCCATATCCATGTCCATGATAATTATAGTCAATGTAATAGCTAATCTCAGCCGTTGTCCTTAATCCAGCTCTGCCTTTACGATATGGACTTAAAGAACCCCAGCCAATGATTTTTTTATTTATTTCGAGCACATAAATTGGGTATTCATTTTCATTATGTTCAATAAACCATTCTTTTCTATCACTGGGATATAATTCTGTTAAATCAGCTGTTGCATTACCTGCTTTGATAGCTTGATTATAAATATCAACTATGCATTTTAAATCAACATTTATTGCAAATCTAATTTCCATTATTTTAATATTTGTATTTATTATGTTCTGCATAACTACTTCCAGAATTGTTTAATCATGAATCTCCTTTGTGTTCTGTTTTTGAAACGCTATCCCAATCAATAACCTGAAAATAAATATATTTCATAACAATTAATTTAAATCATTAGTTTTTGTCCAATGGCAAAAATTCTTTCATTCTTAATCTCAAAATCGTATGGGTTTCGCTTTTCAATAAAATCAAGGTCAAAACCAGCATTTTTAAAATAATCCATGATCTCCTTCAGTGTAAATAATGAAAAGTATATTTCTGTATCTATTCCAATAAGTTGACTTTGAATCCCTTCTTCTGTTCCAATTTTAACTGCTAAAAGCAAATATCCGTTAGGCTTTAAAATCCTATAAAATTCATTAAATAGTTTATTGACAAAACTTTTCGGGGTATGAATAATTGAGTAATATGAAATTACCGCATCGAAGTAATTACTTTCGAAGTCCATTTTTGCCATATCATTGCATTTAAATTTCATTTCAGGATTGAGGGTGGAAGCTAATTCAATGCAACGATCAGAAATATCAACACCAATTACATCTATTCCTTTATCAAATAAATATCTGCCGATATGCGCTGAAGGGCCACATCCGGCATCACAAATTAACGAACCCTTTGGCAGTTTACCGGCAAAATTGTCCAACAAACTCCTGTCAAACTCCTTTTCGCTCATTTCGTTATGAAACAGATTATGATACTTATCGGCGGCAAGGTTATAAGCATCCCTTGTTTTTGAATGAATTAAATCTAAATCTTCCATTTTTCTGTTATAAAATAAATTTTAAGTTTTTATACTACTAATTGTTAGCGATTTAATAGTATTTATATTTCAACCAATTTAGATTCACCTTTGCTAAAATCTTTACAGGTCCATTGCCATGTCTCATTCAGTACTATTTTTCCTGAATCATTAAAATTTGTTTTGGATTCACATATACCCGTCATCATTTCCATTGAATTATTTATATGCTGATAAACAAATTCCATGAACGTATCGTTTTTTATTTTCCCCACCAGAAATCCTTTTTTGATATTTCCTCCTGAATATTCTGCCCATATTAGATCTTTTTCCTGATGATAATGAAATACTGTATCTCCCGTCACTTCTCCAATACTGCTATTTGACGAGGCTTTAAATTTTTTGTTATTTAAATCAATATTCATTAAAATTATTTATTCGTTTAAAAGGTTTAACTGCTACAATGTGCAGGTGATATCGGTTATATTTTTATCATTCCTTTAATAATGGTTTTAGCTTCTCCTCCAATAAGAATTTCTTCATTATCATATTTTATTTGAATAATTCCATCTCGTTTTACTGATTTTCCTTGGTAGGCTGTGTATTTATTCCCAAAAGTCTTATTGCCGCCTGTATGCTTCAGATGCCTGGCAACTGCAGCATTGCCCCCACCGCAAACGGGATCTTCCATAACTCCAACAATAGGAGCGAAAGTGCGAACAAAAACTCCTTTCCCTGGAATTGCTGAATAAATTGTTAATCCCGTTAAATTATATTTATTACTAATTCTTATAATTTTTTCAGTATTTATATTAATCCCATCTAAAGTTTCACATCCATCAACACCTGCTACTCCCCATACTGGACCTGAAATAATGGCAATTGGTTCGCTGATTATTTTACATCCTAATGCATCTTCAAATTCCAGTTTATCAATCTTAGTTGAAAGTATTTCTATTTTAGGAACTAGGGCAAAGATGTTATTCTTTTCAATAGAAATTCGGACTAGTCCTGCTTTGCATTCTTGTAAAATTTCTTTCTTTTTGGGATTGATTAACCTCGATTTTAACACCGCATATGCACTTCCTATCGTTGGATGTCCGGCGAACGGAAATTCTTTCTGTGGAGAAAAAATTCTTAGTTTATAATCAGCTATTGAAGATGATTGGATAAATGTCGTTTCTGAAAGATTTATCCAGTTTGCAACCTGCTGCATCACTTCATCTGAAAAATGATCAGCATCGAAAATAACTGCTACTGGATTACCTCTAAATGCTTTAGATGTAAAAACATCGACTTGATAAAATTTGTGATCCACTTTTAAATCTTAAATATTAAACCCTAAATACGCGTTATGAATTTTACTCGATAAATCATTGATAAATTGGTTGTTTGTTCCACAGCAACCACCTAAAATTTTTAGACCAAAATGTTGATGCAGCTGATACATTTCATCAATCATTATTTTATAATCATTCTGGTGCAATATGCCACAATTATTCAGTTCTTCAGGACTTAAAATTGATGCATTGGCTTGAATACCCCTGAATCTATTGAGTTCAGGTTTATTTATATTCTTTTCATGAGTCAATGCCAATTTTAGATTGGCAGGGTGCACACAATTTGTCATATAGCAAAATGGTTGCTTTTCTGTTTCATTATCAATTATTCTGATTGCATCAGATATCGAAGTGCCATCTATTAAACATCCATCCTTTCGAATCATAAAACTAATGATATACGGTATTTCTGATTCTGCCATCGCTCTTGCCATACCTATTATTTCATTAATTTCAGGCATTATACCCGCAAACAAAAAATCAATATTTTCTTTCTTAAATTCATTAACTTGAATTTTGTGAAATCCATATGATTCTTTAACTTCCAAAGAATACTTGCTACTATAAGCATCTCCTTTACATCCCATTAACCCCCCAAGCAAAATGCGTTGTGAATAATCACCATAACTTTCTCTGATATTATTTAAAAAAACACAAGAATCTTTAAAAATACTCCTACCCTTAAATTTTGATTTTTTTAATGATTCAAAATTCACTTTTCGTGTCGGAGTCATAACCATTATTGGTAAATTGTACTTTTCAGCAATATCTATATATTGCCTGTATAGGAATTCAAGAATTTCAGGATTTGTATAAATCATCCCAGCATGATTAATATGACTGTCGACATCTATATTAAACTCAGCTTTTAGTCGCTCAACTATTGCTCCTTCAGTCAAAATTATTTTTGATTCTCTAAATATCTTTTCAAAAGTCATGATATGAATTATTTTAATATTATTACCCTGCTATTAATTGTTGAGAAGTTAACAATATGTCCATAGTCATCAATATCTTATATAAATAAAATCTATTTATATGCTCATCAACTGCATAATATATTGCCAGATGTTAGTGGCTATGTATTTTTCACTCGGTCTTTTCATTTCTTACTTCTTGCTGTAATGACATATAAAGCACTTTTTCTTCCAGTTTCAGGATGTATATTTTGAAGCATCCTATTATCCAATATCTCAAATCCTTTCAATTCCATTGACAATTCATTAGGTGAAAAAAAGTGAAAGATTTTACCTTTTCCATTATCGAAGGTATTTACATCTATTTCCTTCCATTCATTTCGTGGATATGATTCATCATCTATGGCCAAAACACTAACAAATAGGCAACCATTTTTCTTAAGTACCCTATTTACTTGATTAAGAATATTAGACCTTTCTTTATTAGTTAAGCAATGATAGGAATTTAACATTATCACTGCATCAATTGATTCATTAGGCAAATTGATTGGAATATGGTTATTGCATAAAAATCTACATCTATCATCTTTATGGTCCTGTTTATAGGATGTTGCTTTCTCAATAGCCCTCACAGAATTATCAATTCCAATAACATTCAATCCACTTTCTCCAATTAGAAAAGAATATTTACCATCTCCACAACCAAAATCCAATACTGTTTTAATTGATAAGTTGTGTAAAAATACTTGAAGCATAGTCCATAGAGGTTCATATATAGGGCCAATTTGACTCCCATTATATTCATCATCCCATGGACTTGAAATGTTTGAATTCATGTTCTTATCGTTACCGCTTATTAATGTATTTTTCCTACCATTTTATTTCATAACTATTTTATCTTGTAAGTTTTAATTCATTTTCAATTATTTTCACTCATTCCTATTTATCCAAAATTCCCAGCTATTCGGCTATACATCATTTTTGGCTTCCAGCTCAAATCTTTTCCCAAAATCATTCTAGTTCCTTTTGTCGGTAACTCAACAAATCCATTTTGTCTGAGAAATTCAATACCAATTTTATTTTCTGATGGTAAAACAGCTTTATCAATTGTAGCGTATTTTAAATTCATCAATTCAAGACCGGCCACTTCTGTTTCAGCATAAATAAGTCCTTCCTTTAAAGCAGGCATATAAAAGCCTTCAAGTTTGTTATTGTTGATATACAATTTTGATGTTGAAATGAATGGATCTAATAATTTCTCTCGTTTTTCACCAGAAACAAGGTAATCTAGTTTATAAATCTCTGATCGATAGTTCTCACTAAATTCAACAATTTTTGAAGGAATAGGTATAGCTCGATTTGGAATTTCCCTTTTCATAAACAAATAGTTACTCACATCCTTAAAGCCAAATTTCAGATAGACTGGCCTTCCAATCTCTGTGGCTATTAGCATGATTGTTTCTATAGATTTATTCAATTTGAGTTGTTCAATTAGCTCATTAACAATTTCGAAGCCAATTCCCTTATTTCTATAATTACTATCAACAATTATATGAGCAAGCCATGCTGATTTTTCAAATGCAATGGAAGCTCCAATGCCTGCAATTTTTCCATCCAGTTCAATTTTAATAGGATTACACAACACAGATTGAATATAAAATTCAAATTCCTTAACTATGTCCGTCCAACCATCAGGTTGAAGATGTCTTATCCTTTCTAAATCATATTGTGAAATAGCTTCTAAGTTCATCTTACTAATAATTATGGTTACTATCTATAAAAAAATATGCAGTTTATAATGCTCAAAAATATTGTTTTAGTCTTACCGATCATTTGAGATTTAGCAAACAACTATGTTTTACTTATAAGTGACTATAAATATCCTATAAGTAGTTTTAGTTATTTTTTAATTATCGGAATAAAAAACATCTTCGGAAAAACCTAACTTAATGCAAAATCCACTGCTGCTAATGCATGAATTGAAAGGGTATCGAACAATGGAATATTCACGTATTCCTGTTTAAGAAGTAAAGGTATTTCGGTACATCCAAGAATGATTCCCTCCACACCCCTATTTATCAGATCATTACAAATAGAAACAAAGCGATCACGGCTTGAATTGTAAAAGACACCCTTTATTAGTTCTTCGGAAATTGTTTGTTGAATAAAATTCCGATCATCCAATTCAGGTATATAAACTTCAATTCCACTCGCATTTAATCTGGATTTGAAAAAATCCATTTCCATTGTTTGTTTTGTACCTAACAAACCTACTTTTTTAATATGATTTCCTTCAATTTGCTTAGCAGTTGCGCTCGCAATGTGAATAATGGGCACATTCAGCACCTGTTCAAGTTTATCTACAAATTGATGCAGTGTATTTGCACAAAGCACGATGCCTTCTGCTCCAATGTTAATAAGTTTGATCGATGCATCATAAATCAAATCATATACCCCAATTCGGTTATTGCTTTTATTTAAGTAATCAATCTCTCCATAGTTTATTGAATACAGTATGCACTTTGAAAATTCAAGACCTCCTAATCTTCGGTTTGTCTCTTCATTGATAATTCTGTAATACTCTACACTCGAGATCCATCCTGTTCCACCAATGAGTCCAATTGTTTTCATTTGTTTATCATTTAGTTTAATTTAAATCAGTCTTTGGTTCATACCACTTTCAATATCTTCCTAAGTTCCAATTAGCCATATATAGTCAATGGTTTGCTATTAAGACTTACCTAATTTTATTTCTTTTTTGGCTCGTATTTTATATTCATTTTTGCCAGATATTCAGCCAGTGGCTCAAGCCCTATTTCTTTTCGCCATTCATCCACTTTAGTTTCATCTTCGAGTGGATAAAGTTCCTGAGAATTAGTCTTTTCATTGTATACAGTGTGTGTGCCATATTTTTGCGGCTTGTCATTATTAGAGCTACAACGGTCGTATATATATGCATACCTTACCCAGGGAAGTTCTTTTTCTTCGCAAATCTGTTTAATAGTTGACATGTATTTATTTTGCAGATCACCATTAGAGTGCATAATTGTGAGGTATGCAGCCATTGCTGCTTCTGCACCAACATCCTTTATTCGGGGCCAACCATATTTTTCAATTAACGCTTCAAGTTCATTTTGGCTAATTTGTTGGATAAAAAACTTGCTTCTCCATAAAGCTTCAACAACCGATGATTTAAACCCTAATTTCCTGCCAGCTATCCCAATTTCATTAAAATATGCCTGATCATAAGTGCGTAATTTCCACAATGCCCTGGCATAATCAACATTTTTAATCGGAATATTCAATTTGAGATTTAATAGAACGATCAGATTGTCTTCAAATTCCTGCCATTGCTTATCTTGTCTTATTGTTAAAAAATCGGGTTCTGTCAATGGACGGATTGAGGTATCCAATTTAACAGCCATATTCAGGTATTTGAAACAACTATCAATTTGCCTGTTTAGAGAAAGGGCACGAGTATAGTTATATAAATTTTGTTGATCATTAGGGTTTTTTTCATACAACCTACGATACTCAACTATAGCTGCGGGGATTTCGCCTTCGGCCATTAAGCTGTCGGCAATACTCCTCTGATTATTCATGGCAGGTTGAGAAATTGCCGACAAACTTATCATCAGCATTCCAATAACAATAATTAGTTTATTTTTCATTCTTTTAAGTAATTTATTTTTATTGATTAACTATTTTTTCTGTGGTAACATGCCCCATAAAACATTAATAATCTTCCATTCCCCATTAAACTTTGCTAATTGGCAATAGTCGAAGAACCCGTACTTCGTATTTATTGTTTTCGCAAGTGCATAATCTCCCGTAATATCATAGATAAAAACATCAAGTTTGAAATTTTTATCTGGTTCAAGATCCCGGGCTTTATTACCGTCCTTATTCATTTTTGAGGCATTTATCAGTAAAGAAGCACCCATATTGTTTATAGAATTCGCCCCATCTTTATCCCGAGATAGGGTCCGTTTTACCAGTTCAGGAGAAACTCCCTGAGCAACTCTTTCCACATTGCCTTCGGCCCATCCTTCCACATAATTGCGGCAAGCCATTTCAATGGCCAGACTATCCTGTTTGGTTTGGGCATTAATAGTTAGTCCATAAAACATTATGGCAATCATTGTTAAATAAATCGTTTTTTTCATTTTAAAGTGTTTTAATTATCAATCGATTAAGTAAGATGTTTTTTATACTGATTTTTTATACTTTTCCGGTTCTTATCCAATGAGCCCAATCGGGTCTATTGTTTTTTACAGCGCAATTAGCGGCTTCATCAAAATCATAGGGCACAAATATTTGATCAATATGGATTTTTTTTTGAATTAATTCAATAATACAATATTGTGCGTAATTAGAATGATTTTCAACCTTATGGAATATTGGAATATCATCATCAAATGCCTGGCAACCAACACTTCCTGGATTTATTATAATTTTTTCTGTGATTTGCACAACCTTTGATAAATGGCTATGACCACATAAAATGATGTTATGATCAATAAATTCCAATTCATTCTCAATCTCTCCGGAATCTTTTGTACTAATTTGATTGGTAGATAAGTCTTCGAGTAAATAAGTCGAATCGGATGCAGGTGTACCATGGCACAAGAATATTCCAGGAGCAAATGTATCTGTAAATTTAAGTGATCTTAGCCATAACAAAGCCTCATCATTCAGATCATTAATTACATACTCCAATGTTGGATTCATTGTGGTGTGGTTAAGAATTAGTCGATCCTCATTACCCGAAATACTGATAATTTTTCTTGATTTGATTAATTGAAATGTTTCCAATGGTTTAAGAGGACCATAAAGGCTATCACCTAAATTAACAAGCAGATCGGGCTTCCTTTTATCAATATCCTTTAAAACTTCTTTTAAAGCCCATGAATTTCCATGTATATCAGACAATACTGCTATTTTCATATTTAATATAATTTCAAATCTATTTAATTTTGCTCTTTAAGCCTTAACTCCTCAATAATTAAAGCATCAATCCAGTAGATATCCGTACTTCCTTTTGATGGATTTTTAATATCTATATCAATAAGCTCCTGTAAGGAGTATTTACGATCGAGCGAGGGTATTATAGTGGTTGCAACAATACCTTGAAAAAATAAATATTTGCCATCGAATGAGATTGAAGGAGCCCCTGCACAATAAACTGAGTTGACCTCTTTTCCCATGTTGATCAGGTCACTCCAAGTATTATTATTATTTCTGAAAGAGATGTAATAATTCCATCCGGCACCAATATTATCGGACCTGCCATAACATGGTCGAATTAAATAGCTTTCTTCAGGCGAAATGTATCCATGAAAATTATCCTTTAAAACATTCACATTATCAGGAAGCATTTCTAGTTTCTGGTAAACACCATCCCTCAACTCAGACCGACAGAGCTTTTCGCTGCCATCACTAAATCTTTTCGAGACATAGATATTGCCATTCAGTGAAACTGACGGGCAGGTTGAATTTTCACTTCCGTTCACTGGTGTATTAACCAATCTGGGATCACTCCATGCATTATCAACTCTGTCCATGTACCAAATATTGAATTCTGCAGTAATACCATATGTTGTATCAGGAACAGGACGGGCTGAGTGAAAAAACATCCGCTTACCGTCTACTTGTATTGTAGGCCAGCCATCGTAATATTTACCTGAAAATGATGCTACTTCCGGTTTTGTCCACTTCCCATTTTCAAGCCTGCTGGTTACTATGGTTTCAAAACCAGAGAAAAGAACGCTCCAATAACACTCTTTACCATCGGGAAAAAAGGTAATAGTACCTTCGTTTAATCCAGTAGAAACAATTCCCGGAGCAAAAAGTTCAATTTTTGTAGATGGGGTTGTTTGCCCAAAATCCAACCGATTAAGAGTTTGCGAATCAAAATCTTTTGGAGAATTACACGCTACTACAAAAAGTGTGATGAATAGATATGGTATAAAATTTTTCATTGGTTTAATATCGGGTTAGTTATCATTATCTTAGCGTAATTAATCACATAAATTCTGATATAATCAATTCAGAATAGGCAAAATCGATTCTTGAATAAATAGTGGACTAACCTGAGGTGTATTGTAGTTTTGCTCAGTAAAAGCTACAATCAGTTCATATTCGGGGAATATATAAAGTTTTTGTCCTCCGGCTCCTTCAGCAGATATTACCTTCGTTGATTTCCCATTTGCAAGATTCCTATCTCTAATCCACCAGTAATAACCATATGTGCTGATATCAAAAGAGGTCGGCATGTATGAACTTGTTGCTTTAGTGATCCAGTTTTCCGAAATTAATTGCTGATTCTGCCATTTTCCATTATTCATAACCAATATTCCTATTTTCATCATATCCATTGGTTTCAGGAAAAGACCACCACCTGCATGGCAAAAACCTGTCTGGTCTTCGAGCCATCGATAATCCTTTATTTGCAGTGGTTCAAATAAATATTTCACAGCAAAATTCTTTAGTTTCATTTTGGTTGCCTTTTCAATAATTCCAGCAACAATCATAGGATTCCCGCTGTTATACTTAAATTCGGTGAAGGGCTTTTTGGCCATTGGACGTGTTAATGCATAACTCAGCCATTTATCTGATCTAAACATGTTCATGTTATCATTTTTGGGATCATCAAATGGCAACATCTCTTCCCATTCAAACCCGGCGGACATGGTCAATAGATCTCTGATTGTAACAGTTTTCTTTAGCTCGTTTTCATTATTAAAATATTCAGGGAAATATTTTGAAACCGGCTCATTCTCACTTTTAACAAATCCCTTATCAATTGCTATTCCTATCAAAAGTGCCACAATACTTTTGGTCTGGGATTGAATTTGATGCAAAGAATCTTTTTTAAATCCGTTATAGTACTTTTCAAATTTTATTTCACCGTCAGAATAAACGATGATACTTTCAACATTTTTAAAGAACACACGATTATCTGTTGTGATAATACTATCGGCCTTTAAAATGGCAGCATCGAGTTTCGAACTATCAATCTTTTGACCGAATGAATTGCATGCCATTAAAAGACTGCTTACTATTACTATTATTTTCTTCATAATTATTTGTATATTGAATTAAAGTTCAATACTATACAATGTTTTATCTACACTTACTTTAGTGTATTTCAGATCAATTGTTATATTGTTATTTTTTATGATGATTTTGTTCTCATTATCGATAAATTTCGGAGATTCATTCAGCCCATTTAGTATCAGTTTAATTATTCGGAGCGAGTTGTCGAATTGTGTAATGCAGGGTTGGTTCATTATACGCAGTGTTCCGGCATCATTACCTGCCGAAAATATTAATCGATGATACACACTGCCATCATCGAGGATTTCGATCTCGAGAGGTTCAAATATTCCGATACCTAGTGGTTTTGATGATGCATTTATTTCAAGTCGATAACCAGGTAAATCCTTAAACTTGTTGATTTCCTGACTCTTATTCTCTTGCCATTTATCAAAATCAAGACTTGCTTTATCCTCGAGCCTTTTAATTTCCACATTTGAAAAACTTACTGATTTAGATTTTAAACCGGAAATTGAATTTTTTAAAATATTTTCAAGATATAATGTATCATTAGCTTCCAGAACGGTTTTCCAGTCAGGATTCACTTTATCCAGGATCATGGCAATCCATCTGCCTTCAACATAACCTAAGTCACGAACTCCTGCCGGGGCAATCCCATTTGTAATTTCCGAAGCATTCAGTGGATCAAGACCTCTGGCAATTTTTTCAATATAATCTGAAAGACCTTCGGTGCGTTGAAGTTCCATTTCGTAAAGTCCAAATGCCGAAGGGATCAGTTTTAATCGTTGTTCTCTGTATTTAAATGCTTCCTTAACCCAACCTACAGATTCCACAGATTTTTTAGACAGAACTGCTCTTTTAAATGCTTCCTTTTCAATCCTTCTCAGGAACAATGCTTCCTGCGTTTCTGTTGGGTAACGTAGCATATAGGCATCGTTTTGCCGCCATCGCGGATGTTTGTTTCTCTGGAAAATATGAAACTGCTCATGAATGATAATTCCAGCCAGATCTTTCGCATTGTATTTCTCACCTGTCCTGCGAGCATATGAACTAAATACGCTGGTAGCCATCCATTTATCACCTAGCCTGACAATAGAATTCCCTCGAACAAGCGGGTACTGCCCTTTAAATACAGAAACGCCCTGATGTTCCTTCACCTCTGTAAATCCATCGGGTGGTACATTGGAATAGAAAAGCCATGTATTTATGCTATCAAATACAAGTACTGGAATTTCTGATGTTTTGAATGTTGGCCAGAGAGGATTGTCATTTGACCTGTTTACAATTTCCATTACTTTGAAAACATCTTCAATGGGTTGAATGTTTTCACTCTGACAATATGTATCTGACCCATTAAATACAGTCAGAAAAACAATCAGTGCCTTTATTGATTTAATTGATTTCATATTTTACTATTTTTTACTTGGATAATTAATTTACATATTCAATCAGTTCGATTGGAGCGCCATTATGCTCTATCATTGCCACTCTAACTCCCTCTGAAGGTTGATTAGGGTAGATCAAAATATTAAACTCCCGATTGGCTAATTCAAAATCTAAATCTTCTACCACAAAGGCAAGATGAGGAACCGATTGTATTAACGCTGGTATACTGCAATTTTGATCAAAACGCATCCATTCAATTCCAAAAGGACTTGTACGAAATCCTGAAACATAGAATTTCAAGTCAGGAAGATATTTTTCATTTGGCATAACTTTATCGGTAGGAATTCCCAAATGATGGTACTTCCATCCCCATTCTTCAATCGATTCGGGCCATTCAAAATCTAATCTGAGTTTTTGCATAAAAGGGTTTTGTGTTAAATTGATTGTAAAAATCTTTGATCACTATTTATTTATAAATTCCTTTAAGAACTTATTTACCGCCTCGTTAAATAAACCCGGTTGTTCAATAGGGATTAAGTGAGCCGAATTAGGGATAATTTCTCTTTTTGAATTTTCGATTCCGGCATTAATTACCCCTGAATGTGCATGCACATCCGGGATATCGAATTCACCAACAAGAATTAAAGTAGGGACTTTTATTTCTGACAGAAATTTAACTGCAGTTCTTTCCGGGCGGAAGGGGTAATATCCATCATTACGAATATCCGTTGGTATTGCTCCTTCCATTATTTTTTTCACTTTTTCCTTTGCCTGAGTATTTTTCGGGACGATTTCGTAAGGATCAATTTCAACAAAATATTTTTGCACTTTTTCAGAATTGGAATAAATTGCGCGGTCAAAATGCCCTCCCCTTGTTATAAAATGTGCTGAATAACCATATCCACCTACCACTGCACCTACCAATACCAATCCACTTACTTTTTCAGGGTATTTAAGGGTAAAATCAATCGCAAGCCCTCCGCCAGAAGACATTCCAAAAATGATTGCCTTATCAATCTTTAATTGATTAAATACCTGATACAAATCATCGATGTGAGAATAATTGGTTTGAGGATTGGATGATCTTCCATATGCACGACGATCGTACCTTATCACTCTGTAATTTTTTGCATATTCAAAAAATTGTTCATTCCATATCTGCCTGTCAACCATACCGTCATGAAGAAGGACGATATTTTTACCATTGCCGGCCATTTCATAGTAGAGTTTTCCGCCATCTACATTTACATAGCCTGAGTCCACAGCAATTGATTTAATCTGTGAATATAAATTTGTTACTGTTAACACCAGCAAACAAATAGTTAATGTCTGAGTTTTCATATTGTTTCCATTATTGATTTATGGTTCATTTGGTTTTAATTCTTCAATGATTTTTGTTGATACCCAGTAAATATTTGATTTACCACTTCTTACACCAATAAAGAATAAGTATTTCTTGTCCGGAGTTACGTTTGGCCACATTTCATCATCATCTGTATTGATATTCTTTCCCAGATTTATTCCTTCTCCCCATAAACCATTCTTTTGTCGAAAGCTAATGTACAAATCAGATTTTCCTTCACCTCCAGGTCTTCCTGAACTAAAAATGATATATTCTTCTTCAGGGGAAATATATAATTCGCCTGCGTTGGCATTATTTATTTTTCCATTTAGCTTAACAGGTACTTGATATTTCCCATTGAGGAATTCGGACATGTAAAAGTAATATCTGTTATTACCTGGCTCTATTCTTCTTGAATGAAAGTATATGTTTCCTTTGGCAGAAATTGAAACTGACCAACCACCGTATATTGAATTGATATAGCTGTCGAGGATTACCGGTTTAGTCCATGATTCACCTTCCCTATTCACAATGTAAATCCCACTTTCCCTGAATGGCACATCAGGCATGGAGTAGGAATGAAACAGTATTTTTCTCCCATCTGGTGATATTATCGGATTTCCATCTGTATATTTTCCTGAAAAAGGTGCAAATTCAAGATCGGTCCATGTCCCATTAATATTTCTCATCCACTTTAACCCAGGAAAAAATATCTCATTCCCATCTATTGAGAATACAGGTGATCCGTGAATAAAATCTTTTGAAGGAAATAGACCTGGAGCAAAAATTTCTGCAACTAATTCAGGTGGTTTCTGCCCAAGATATGGCCCATTTAAAACAAAAAAATCTTTTTGATCTATTTGAGAAAACAAATTGATATTGTTAAATACTACGGCTGCGAATATTAGATATTTTTTCATTCTATTCCAATTATTATATTGATATTATTTAATAAGCTTTTGCTTCAATCCTTTTAAAAAAACTGATATAATTCAATCCTAAAACCTTTTCAATTTCTTCTTCTGAATATCCTCTTTTTAACAAGTGATAGATGATCAAAGGAAATCCCTCAATTGTTTCTAATCCTGTTGGAGACATACTCCCCGATCCACCGTAATCTGAACCAATTCCAATATGATCAATACCAACCAATTTTTTCAGGTAATCTATATGATCGATTAATTCTTCGATTGCAGCCCTTCCAGTTTTATCCCATTCTACTCCACTATTTATCTCTGAAAGGACATTTGTAGATATTTGGCCGGAAAAAAATGAAACCCCGATCATTCCTCCTTTTGATGTCATTTTTATGAGTAGGGAATCAGGAGTGTTAAATACACTATTTACCGCACCAAATGCACCACCATGCGAAATTATTACCGGTACATCTGTCAACTCGATTACCTGATTTTGGATTGTTCTTCTGATATGTGTTATATCACATATTAAACCTAACCGGGTTAATTCTTTTATAAAGTCGATCCCGTATCTGGTTAATTTGTCGTTCAGCCAAACTGTATCCAAACCGCTTTGGTTAAATCCAATCATGCGAACACCTTCGTTATAATATTTTTGCAAATTGCTTACTTCACCTTCAGCAAGACCCTCGAATGATTCAAGATGTATCAAAATTGGAATTTGATGGCTTGAAACTGCGGCTGCAAAATCATCTGGGTTTTTAACCAATTGAATATTAAAAGCACTGTCAATAATCTCCTTTTTAAAGTTTATTATATCCGCCATTATTCTTTCAGATATTGACTCAGATGATTCTCTCCTTAAAGGGAAACCACGGACAATACCAATTTTATTGGAATTTAAATAACTATAAGTTACTTGCTTGGGTCGCTGATCTATTCTAAAGGGCTGATGCAAATGGCAATCAATAATTAATGTTCTTTCAAATATCTCTAAAGTCTTATTCCAAAGAAATTCGTCGAAATCTTCTGTCTGTTTTAGATAGTTGACTTGAATTTCATAATTTATCTTACAAGATGGCTTACTTTCTTGCTGCCCATAAATTTTAATGGAAAATACTAGTAAAGTAATTATTATCAGTGTTGTTTCCCTATTCATGTCAATTAGTTATTTAATGTTATTTTGGCCTTAACTCTTCAATAATTTTTGTAGATACCCAATAAATATCCCATGTGCCATTATGCTTCGAGTTATAAAATAGATATTTTCCATCCCGTGTTATTGAGGCTACCGTATTTTCTGCATTAGCATTCAACTTTTCACCTATATTAATAGCGGTTCCCCATGAACCATCAGCCAACTTAAAACATACATAAAGGTCGAATGTGCCCTCACCCAAATGGGAACCCGGCCTGTTGGAATCGAAAATGATGTAACTTTCATCAGGAGCTATGCAAGGATGGCAATCTGCGTTCGGTGAATTCACACCTCCTTTAAGTTTTTCCATTGTTGAAAATTTACCATCTTTCAATACTGTTCTTACTAAACTGCCGGCATCTTCGGCAAAACTAGTTATATAAATATTACTATTTAGAGATGTTGTTACATACATACCGGAACCAACATGAACAGGTTCGCCCCAACCATTTTCTTTTCTTTCCATCATCCAAATTCCGTATTGATTAGCGCTGGTATTACCAGGTTGTGGACGCCTACTTCCGAAAAACAGCTTGCTTCCATCCGGGGTTATATGAGCTTCATGTTCCATATAATCTAAAGCAAACGAAGCAGGTACTGGATTTAACCATCTGCTACCGTCGAATCTGCATTCCATTATTTTGCCTTCACGGTTAAAATAAAATACATCATCGTTTAAACTGAAGGTGCTGCAAAACTCTTTGTTTTCGTTAGTAGACACGATCCCCGGCGCAAAAATTTCCGGTGTTGATCCCGGAGGTTTCTGTCCAAGATAAGGTCCTTTCAGTACTGGAAAATCATTCTGGCTGGTCTGACAATTAATAGTAGAAACCATTAAGAATGAAGCGAAGATAACCGTAAATATTTTTTTCATGATTCTGTCCTTTATCTGCCTGTTGTTTTTTTAATTTACTTGTCGGAAGCGAATGAAAAATGTTGTTGTACGATGACCCATTTTCCCTCCCTCTTTTCCACAACACCTGTCCATCTGGTATTGTTCCATTCTGCCGGTTGACCTTTATAAGTGTTTATATCATCGAGAATACAGAAAAACCAGGCTACATCGCCACACTTTGCAAATGTGATCTCCAGATCCCTTAGCTCATGACGTATATACTTAAACTCCGGACTCATCCAGAATGGTACATTGGCTTTTACATCTTCAAAACATTTCACCACACGCTTATTTGGAGAGACACTGATATAATTGGTGTCATTGGCAATGACACTGTAAAGTAGCTCTATATTTTTGTCCTTTACCCAACCGATATTTGAGCTGATGGTTTTTTCAATTTCCTTCCTCTCAGGTTCCCTGTTCTGAATATTCTGGCACAACAGATTTGCAATTAAGGCAGGGTAAAACAATAGTGTTATGATAATTTTTTTCATACTAATCCTTATTTTGGTCTTATCTCTTCAATTATTTTTGTTGATACCCAGTAAATACCTTCCCTTGTCATAAAGAATAAAAACTTACCATCGGGCGATACCGACGGGAAGCGGCCCCATTGAATAGGTAACTTTTTTCTTTCCGACCAAGATTTGTCATTCATCCGAAAACTTACGAAAAGTTCGCATGTAGCTTTATCTTTTGATGCCTCAAGTACCATATAACTTTCATCAGGTGCTACATATGCTGAAAACTCAAAACTATCATCGGAATTAATGTTTTTATCAAGTTTTTGCGGTTGTGAATAATTGCCGTTTGTTTTTCTGGAAACATAAATTTCATGTTTACTTGCTTCATTTAATTCATTTGCGTTATATCTTGAAAAATAAACTGATCCATCTTCAGTAATGCTACGCAATGAACCGCCAGAATTTATTGTTGAAGAAATCCGGACAGGTTCTGTCCAACCATCGGTTGTACGCTCTGCAAACCAAATATCACTGTCTTTATTAAAAAAGAGTTTCTTTCCGTCGGAAGAGAAAACTGGGTTATCAAAATTGTTACCTTCATGAGAAAAAGCAATTTTTGGCTCATCCCACTTCCCATTAATCAATTTCAGAAAGTATATTTCAAAGTAACGTGCACCATTGGGTTTTCCTGACCAATATACTTCATACCCGTCAGGTGAAAATATTGCAGCGCTGTGTTCAAAATAGCCTTCTCGGGAAACAATCCCGGCTGCAAATAATTCTGGTATATTTCCCGGTGGTTTCTGTCCAAAATAAGGTCCTTTTAAAACAGGTAAAACTTTTTGGCTGGTTTGGCAATTTGCGATTGAAAACTGGATCAGAATTACCAATGTTACAATTGTTTTTTTCATTTTATTTTTTATTTCTTTATTATTCTTTTGGCCTTAACTCTTCAATGATTTTTGTTGAAACCCAATAAATATCGTTGTCCCTATTAAAGAACAGATATTTCCCGTCAGGCGAAACAGTGGCAATTCCCTCGTAAGCTTCGGTGTTTATTGGGTGACCGAAAGCAACGGCTTCGGTCCAACTTCCATCTTCTTTTTTATAACTTATGAATAATCCAGAATTTCCATTTATTGGTGCATCCAAAATCAAATAACTCTCATCTGGAGCAATAAACGGATGAGAAGCACCGAAATATTTACTTTTATTAATTTCCTTGGGAAGGAATTCAGGCTTAGCATATTCACCATTAATAAACTGAGACTTGTAAATTCCATAACCGGCATCA
>Ga0180007_10000101_pt1 | contig 151345 bp, 152 predicted proteins | sample MM_PC_MetaG_FD_121122 | JGI IMG/M metagenome (GOLD analysis project Ga0180007, IMG submission 121122) | Groundwater microbial communities from the Aspo Hard Rock Laboratory (HRL) deep subsurface site, Sweden - MM_PC_MetaG | ecosystem: Environmental > Aquatic > Deep subsurface > Groundwater...
TCTAACGTTGATGCAAAGAACGGATCAAAGGGAAGTTCTGGCCAAGGATTCCAGCTAAAGATTAATGCTGTTGGAGATGTAAATGCAAAAGGTGCTGAATCAGGTACTGATGTAACTCTTGGACAAGTACCAACATTCAATTCCTACTATGTCTACAAGAGTGTGCCTACAATCACACCAGAAGACGAACAAACCACAGGAATTGCTGGAAGTATGCCTTCTGGACAAGCTGTTACCGATTTGTACAAATTAACAGTAAGAGCTGATAGTGCAGGTGACATTGCCTTGTACAAGTTAAGCTTCTTGTTCGCAACATCCGTTTCTACAGTTTCTTCTCCTTATCTCTATGATGGAACTGAAACAGTAGCTGCTACTACCACTTGGGATTTATATCCAAATTCAGGTGCTAGTGACTTAAGCGGTCAAGGTATAGCATCATTCCTCTTTACTGATGACGGAACAGCTCCTGATTCAAATAGAGACGATGTAGTCCCTTATAGAGTTGCTGCTGGTACTGAAACAACATTTACTCTTAGAGCTACAGTAGATTGTTCAAGCTCTAACGACGACAATAAGAGTTGTTCAGCTGGCGACGGATCTATTAGCGTGTCATTACTTGGTGACGGAGCTGCTGCAGATGTTATTCCAAATTCAGCAGCAATGCTACAGCTTGATGATGCCACTGCTGGTTTAGAGGCTAGCACAGGTGAAGCAGACTTTATCTGGGGTGACCTAACAGTCACACAAAATTTATCATCTACAACAGCATCCAGAACCCTTCAATGGACCAATGGATACTTGTTGCCTAAGAAAAACGGTGGTAAATTACAAGCAACTTCTAGTGCTGCAATCACCTCATAATTCTTGAATTCGTTAGACTCGTTGAAATAAATTCAGCCCCGCCTTGGCGGGGCTGAATTGTTTTTATTTAAAATGTATGTTAATATCTATTAAGTTAATAAAATAATTTAATTATAATGAACAAGAAAAATACCATAATTATTTCAGTAATCATCATAATTATTGTTGCAGGTGCACTGTTTTTTCTTAAAGTAAATAAGGAAAATGTTAATGAATCAGCATACGATTATAGTGAATTAATAGTTTTTGAAGTTAAAAATCAAGATCTTAATCAGTATGAACAAGATAAAGCTTTCAACGACTTTTTAGTTGTCAGAGAAAAATTAAATTCTAATCCTGATTTTTTTGACGGCTGGCTAGAACTTGGTACTATACATAGGAAAATAGGTAATTACGAACTAGCAGAAAAGACCTGGATATATGCAGGTCAATTAAGGCCTAAAAATAGTCCGTCTTTTAATAATTTAGGGAATTTATACGCTAATTATATAGTAGATTATGATAGATCAATTGCTAACTACTTAATAGCAATAGAAAATTCAGAGCAAGATGTATTCCATCCTTTGTACGCACGAAGTTTGTGGGAAATATATTTTTATCATTTAAAAGACTATGATAAGGCGGAAGAATTCATGAAAGGGCGTCTAGAAAAGCATGCTGAAAATACAGAATATTTATCATTACTGGCATATGTATATGTGACAACAGATCGCAGTGAAGAAGCGTACGATTTATATGGAAAAATTTTAGAAATCGATCCATCAGATGAAGAAGTGAAAAGAGCATATAATGCCTTAAAAATTGAATTAGGCAAATAAAACAAAAAACAACCCAGCCTTTTGCGAGAGGCAGGGTTGTTTTTTATGTGAGGAATTATTTTAAATATTGCGTTTTGGTATTTTTGACCATATTTTGAAGATTGAATTTTTCTAAGACTATTTTTTTAGCTGCCTTGCCAAGTCTTTTAGCGTTATCATCTTCAACAGTTAATTTATTTACTTTTTCTGCTAATAAATTTGGTTTTTTTGGGTCAACTAGCATTCCGCTGTAGTCGTTTGTTATCATCTCTGGTATACCGCCTACATTTGTTGAAACAATAGGTAGTTCTGCTAACATGGCTTCGAGTATAGAAAGCGGAAAACCTTCTTTTACAGAAGTACAGACATAGATATCAAATGCAGGTAAATATTTGTACGCATTTTCTTTTTGACCAATCAAAATAACATTGTCATCTAGGCTTAGTTCTGTTATTTGATTTAAAATTAATTTTTTTTGTAGGCCATCTCCAATAATTATTAATTTAATGTTTGGAAATTTTTCTTTAATTTTGGGTATTGCTTGTATTAATGTTAACAAATTTTTTGTAGGATAGAAGTTGGCGATAGTACCTATGACATTTGTTGCATGTATATTTAGTTTTTTTCTTGCCTCATCTTTTGTCATAAAGTTAAGATTTGTGTTTATGCCATTATGTACAACAGTTAATTTGTTAGATTTAGCTATGTTAAATTTAATGCCTTGGCTTTTGTCGAATTCTGAAACACAAATTAGCTTGTCTTTAAAATAAGCAGATAATTTTTCAATATAAATATAAAACTTTTTTGCCACCTTAGGCATGGGTTCATTAAAAACAAAACCGTGTACTGTATAAAAAACTTTTTTTACCCCGGCAATTTTTGCGGCTATACTTCCCACAACTCCCATTTTACTACTATTGAGGTGTACGATATCTGGCCTTATTTTTTTTATTATGATGATTAGTTTAATCAATTCAGATATAACTTTAATTGGATTACTTATTGAACGTGAAAAATAAAGATTAATCGTTCTGACACCATTTTTTGCTAGTTCATTGAGTAATTCACCTTGTCCACCAGCACCAACAATTACGTCAAATTCTTCCTTCAATGCAGTTGCTAAATTAAAAATATACTTTTGTGCACCACCCATTTCAGACTGGGTAACAAGGTATAATATCTTTAGTTTTTTGTTATTTTTCATAACTTGACGTAAATAAGGTTTTATATAATAATAATAGGGTATTACAGCTAATTAGACAAGCTGATTTTTAGTTATTTTAGTCTAATTATCTTTTGATATTAAATTAAATTCATAAATTAATCAAGGTATGTTAAGGTAGTGATCCCGTAATAATTAATATCACTATTAAACAACTAAATAATTAAATATATAAGGATATGAGTATGATTAATAAAAATTATAAATCCCATTTACGGGACTACTACCGGATATGAAAATATGCATTGTTGGTCTGGGTTATGTGGGTTTGCCACTGGCTAGTTTACTTTCTAAACATTATAAAGTTTTGGGTTTTGATGTATCGCAAAAAAGAATTGATGAACTTAAAAAAGGTATTGACGTAACAGATGAAGTGCCTGATATATCGAAATTTGATATTGAGTACACTATTGATGAGAAGAAAATTAAAGAAGCCGAATTTATCATTATCACGGTACCGACTCCAATTGATGATAATAATCAACCAGATTTAAGTTTAGTTATGTCAGCGACAGAAATAGTTGGACGTAATTTGTCAGAAGGCGCAATTGTGGTATACGAAAGTACGGTTTATCCAGGCTGTACCGAAGAAATCTGCGTTCCAATATTAGAACAAGAATCAGGCTTAAAATTTGGAAAAAACTTTGGAGTAGGGTATTCGCCAGAACGAGTTAATCCAGGAGACAAAGAACATACTATAGATAAAATCTACAAGGTCATATCTGGAGATAGTTCCAAAACTTTAAAGATTGTAGATGAAGTTTATTCAAAATTAACCAAAACACACTCTGCTTCATCGATAAAAGTTGCAGAAGCAGCAAAAGTTATCGAAAACATCCAGCGTGATTTAAATATAGCGTTAGTTAATGAACTTTCACTGATTTTTGATCGCATGGGAATTGATACAAAAGAAGTAATTGAAGCAGCTGGGACTAAGTGGAATTTTAATAAGTATTTTCCTGGCTTGGTGGGTGGACATTGCATCCCCGTAGATCCGTACTACTTGACATACAAAGCAACGCAACTAGATTACAACCCTAAGGTGATTTTGGCTGGTCGTGAAATTAACAATTACATGCCCAAACACGTAGTTAGACAAATTGTCACGATGATAAGTGATGCAGATAAAGTTGTGAGTAAATCAAAAATATTAGTAATGGGTTTAACCTTTAAAGAAAACGTGCCAGATACACGAAACAGTCGAGCCAAAGAAATAATTACTGGATTGAAACAAGTTAAAGCTGATGTTGTAGGATATGATCCTTTGATTGAAGATGATTATATCAATAATAGTTTTGAGGTTAATACAACCAAGTGGCCACCAGAAGATTCGTTTGATTGTATTATTTTGTTTTCACCGCACGATGAATTCAAAAAAATTAAACTTGAAGATCTCAAAAATATTTCTAATAAAAATCCAATACTCTACGATGTAAAAGGTTTTTATGACAAAGCACAAGCAAAGCAACTAGGCTTTGCATATAAAACTCTATAAACTATCATGAAAAAAGTTTTAATTTTTTCAATAACATATTTTCCATTTGTTGGAGGAGCAGAAGTTGCTATTAAAGAAATCACAGATAGAATTAGTGATTGCGAATTTGACCTTATTACTGCAAAGTTTGATAAGAAGTTGCCTTCTCAAGAAAAAATTGGAAACATAAACGTTACTAGAGTTGGTAGTGGTGGATTATTAGATAAGTACTTATTTGCATTTCGCGCTGTAAAAAAAGCAAATAAACTTAATAAGAATTACGATATAGTATGGGCCATGATGGCTAACTATGCTGGTTTAGCAGCGTTACTTTATAAACTTAAAAATACTCATACAAAATATCTGCTTACTCTCCAAAGCGGGGATACAGAAAAATTTATGTGGAAGCGAACATGGTTTTGGTATCTATTATATAAGAAAGTTTACACCAAAGCTGATCGCATACAATCAATAAGTAATTACTTAGAAAAACGTGCCAGAAAATATGGATACAAGGGTAAGGTAGATATAATCCCAAACGGAGTTGATCTTGATGTATTCACGCAAGAATTCAGTAGCGAGCACAAACAAAAATTAAAAGAATCTTTAGAAATAAAGCCAAAGGAAAAAATTATAATAACTATCTCGAGGTTAGTCGAAAAAAACGCTATATCTGATTTAATCAGAGCAGTCAAAAATTTAAACGTCCGCCTACTTATAGTTGGTATTGGGAAGCTTGAAACAAAACTTAAAGCACTTTCACACGAAATTGGAAATCACAATAAAGTGGTTTTTTTAGGTCAACTGGACCATAAAGATATCCCGCAATATTTAGCTATATCAGATATTTTTATACGACCGTCAATATCAGAAGGACTTGGTAATTCATTTTTAGAAGCCATGGCGGCGAAGGTGCCTGTTATTGCAACACCAGTCGGAGGGATACCAGATTTTTTAGACGAAAGAAAAACTGGTTTATTTTGCGAGGTCAAAAATCCATCATCAATTGCAGAAAAAATTAATTTACTGCTCAGCGACGAAAATTTACGAAAAGAAATAGTAAACAATGGTCATCAGTTGGTTATTTCGCAGTATAGTTGGGAAAACATAGCATCTAAAATGAACGAAATTTTTAATACAATATGAAAATAGTTATAGCAGCAGAAATTTTCCCCCCAGATATAGGAGGCCCCGCCACATATAGTAAGAAATTAGCAGAAGAGTTGGCTAAGCGTTACTGGGAAGTTAAACTTATTTGTTATAGCGATTCAAGCAAAGTTGATAGTGATCCAGATTATGTCACACGAGTGAAAAGAAGTAAATTAAAATTTTTACATTACAAAAAATATTATTCAACCTTAAAAAAGCTAGCAAAGGATTGTAATGTTATTTATGCCATGGGTCCAGTTGGTTCAGGATTGCCAGCGTTGAAGGTCAGCAGGGCTTTAAAAAAGAAACTAATAGTAAAGGTAGTAGGGGATTATGCATGGGAGCGCGCGAGTAATTTAGAAATAACAAAGTTGGGTATTGATGAATTTCAAAAAGAAACACTATCTGGAAGAATTGGTCAGCTCCAAAAAATCGAAAAGCAAGTTTGCCAGCAAGCTGACAAAGTAATTGTGCCGAGTCAATATTTAAAAAAAATTGTTAGTGGCTGGGGCGTGTCAGAAAGTCATATTGAAGTAGTTTATAATTCAGTTACGAAATATGAGGATATAAAAAAAGATATACAGATAAAAAGACAAAATAATTTGATTGTATCTATTGGTAGACTAGTAAAATGGAAAGGCTTTGAAACTCTAATTTTAACAATGCCAGAATTATTAAAGGAAAACCCTAATTTTAAGTTAATCATTGGGGGAAGTGGCCCAGAAGAAAAAAATTTAAAAGTTTTGATTGATAAGAAGAATCTAAATCGATGTGTAGAAATTAGAAATATGAGCAGCTATGAAGTTTTTAAGTATCTTAGACAAGCAGGAGTTTTTGTTTTAAACACAGCTTATGAAGGCTTGTCGCATACAATTTTAGAAGCTATGGGAGTTTATACTCCTATAATTACTACAAATATCGGAGGTAATCCGGAATTAATTGAAATGGGCGAAAACGGGATTTTAATTGAATATAACAACAAAAATCAATTAAAAGATGCAATCTTAAATTTAAATAAGGATTCAAAATTAAGAGAAAAATTTGTATATAATTCAGAAAAAGTTTTAAAAAATTTTACTTTTGAAAAAATGATGACTAAAACAATTGAAGTTTTAAAATCATGAATAAAATTTCCATTATAGTTCCAGTTTATAACGAAATAAAATACATTAAAGAAGTTTTATCGCGCCTTGACCAAACCAACATTCAGAACCTAGAGAAGGAAATAATCATAGTTGACGATGGCTCCACCGATGGCACAAGAGATTTTTTACAAACTGTAGAGGATAAATATAAAGTTATTTATCACCAGAATAACTTAGGGAAGGGAGGTGCATTAAAAACTGGATTTAAAAATGTCACTGGTGAGATAATTACTATACAAGATGCAGACTTAGAGTACCATCCACGTGAGTTAGAAAAACTTGTAGCGCCAATTCTTAAAGGTGTAGCTAATGTTGTTTATGGATCGCGAATGAAGGGTAATAATGATACAGGATATAAGAGATATTATTTAGGTAACTGGGTAATTAGTAAAACTGCTAGCATATTATATGGAACAAAATTAACTGATATTGAAACCTGTTACAAAGTTTTTAAAAAAGAAGTATTACAAAATATTAATATTGAATCAAACGATTTTGGTATAGAAGCAGAATTCACTGCAAAAATATTAAAAAATAAAGTCAGAATTGCAGAAATTCCTATACATTATGAACCAAGAAGTTTTTTAGAAGGTAAAAAAATCGGATGGAAAGACGGAGTGCAAGCTTTATGGATTTTATTTAGATGGAGATTTAAATAATGAAATATTTATTAAACAATAAAGTTTTAGTCATAATTGTTGCCATTATAATTTTAGCATCAGTGTTAAGATTTGTTTCTTTAACTCGCGCAGACATGATTTCTGATCCCGCTACGTACTCATTTAGATCAATCGGTTACGACGACATAATGGTTTCGGAAAAACAAACCTCACCGATTTATTGGTTTGGTACTATGCCTTTGTGGTCGAAACTTTCATTTCACGATCATCCTCCTTTAGCTTTTATTATCCAATTTATATTCTTTAAAATTTTTGGCGTGAGTTTATTAGTAGCGCGTTTACCCTATGCGTTGTTTGGTGTACTTTCAGTACTAGCTTTGTACTATCTAGGTAAGCAGTTGTATAACAAGCAGGTAGGCATCATTTCGTCATTATTGTTAGCAGTATCAAGCTATCATATATGGGCTAGCCAAGCAGGGTATTTAGAAGGAATACTGATTTTGTTTTTAATTCTTTCTATTTTGTATTTTAGTAAGGCGCTAAATAATCATAAATATTTTGTTCATTGGTCTATAGCTTTTGGCCTGGCATTGCTTACTAAGTATACAGCATTGTTTTCAGTCCCTGTTTTTTTGATATGGTGGTTATTTTCTAAAAATAAGGTTGAGATTATAAAGAACAAGAAATTTATTTTATCTATAATTATTTTTTTAATATTGATTTCACCAGTAGTGGTTTACAACATCATGGTCTATAAAACCAGGGGACATTTTGATTTGCAGTTTAGTGTGCTTTTTAATCAAGATTTGAGTGATTGGCCAGTGCTTTCAGAACAGAGTGTTGGAGGCAATTATTTGTATAATATTAAAACTACATTTTCTACTCTTAAATCAGCAATACCCATGCCAGTGTTCATTTTGTCATTACTTGGTTTAGCATACATTGCCTTAGAATCAATCATTAAAAAAACAAAAAAGCACTTACCGTTAATTCTAGCCTTGATTTTTGTCACAGTATTTTTTGTTTTTGCTAGCCCAGCTTCTAGAATGCTTTCTGTGTATACTCCTTTTGTATATTTAGCGTTATCATATCTTTTTTATAGGCTGATTAAAATAAAAAAGGTAATTTTTGTTCCAATACTAGGTTTATTTGTTATTTATTTGCTTATCTTTAGTATTAATACAAACCATCTATATCAACCTATTAGTAAAAATAGATTACTTTATTCAGGTATAAGACTAGATAATTCTGGATACAATCAATTAAATGATTGGCTGGTTGATAAGATCGGGAAAGAAAATCTTCAAAAACCAAGAGAAATTCTAGCAGAAAAAGATATTTATCTTTTAAATGATTATAAAGATGTTGTCAAATATACGCATGGCACATTATATGTTTATGATTATAATTATAATTGGTTTGCCTTTTTATGGTATTTAAAATCAAAATCAATGTACTATAATATACCTATTATTTCCACTAACGATTTAATAGAAATACTAAATATGGAAAGAGGTGACGAAGTAATAAACGCTCTTGGTTTAGATGGTATATATTTTATAAGAATGACTGAAAACGTGTTGCCAAATACTCAAGAATACATTTCTGATGCTTCTGAAGAAATTGAAAAAAACATCTTAGCATCAGGTATACAACCGCAGGAAGTAATTTATAATCCGATAGGGCAAGCAGCATTTAACATTTATTATTTACCAAAGATAAAACTAGAATAAAATGCAAGTATTAATGATATCATTAGACAAAGGATTGCTCGGCAAAGGTCAACTTGGTGATGTTGTTTCGCGACATCAAGAGTATGGCCAACATGTTGAAAAGTTAGACATTATAGTGTTTTCAAAAAAAGGATATGAAAAATATCAGCTATCAGAAAACGTACATTCAATTCCTACTAATTCAAAAACAAAACTATGTTATTTTTGCAATTCTTATAAAATCGGCAAGGGACTATTTAAAAATAGCAAATATGATTTAATAGTTTGTCAGACTCCTTTTATTGCCGGGTTGGTTGGATATCGCTTAGCAAAAAAATTTAAGGCAAAACTACTTGTTCATTTTCATGGTGACTTTGTTGATAACAAAGAATGGCTGAAAGAAAAATGGTATAACATTTTTTTATTATCAATTGCGAAGTTTGTTTTCAGAAGATCAGATGGTATTCGAGTGATGAGCAAAGGTATTAAAGATAAACTAGTCAGTAATGGTATAAAAGCAGAAAAAATCAAAGTTATATCTACGCCTGTTAATTTATCAAAATTCGAAAATCCAGACGAGCAAAAAGTCACCTCTATAAAAAGTAAGTATCAGAATAAAAAGATATTATTATTTGTTGGAAGACTTGAGCAGGTAAAAGATTTCCCTACGTTGCTTACAGCTGCTGAAATTGTAAAAAAAGATTATAAAGATTTTGTCGTGTTAGTGCTAGGTAATGGATCAAAATATAATGAATGGAAAAGTTTAGCAGAAAAAAGTGAGGTCAGAGTAGACTTTTTAAATCAACTTGACCATAAGGAATTAGTTAATTATTACCAGGCATGTGATTTTATTGTTAACTCAAGTACTAATGAAAGTTTTGGAAAAATTTTTGTTGAAGCTGCTGCCGCTTCAAAAACTTCAGTAGCCACAAATACAACCGGAGCACAAGAAATAATCATAGATGGTCAAACAGGGCTATTGTCACCAGTTAATGATCCATCAAGTTTAGCAGCTAATATCATTAAACTTTTGAAAAATCAAGATTTGACAAGTGAACTTGGTCAAAAAGCCAAGGAGCTAGTCAACAAAAAATATGATGGAGCTAACAACACTAGAGAAATAATTAATTTTTGGCAAGAAATAATTAGATAAATATGAAATTATTGATGATCACACGAAAAGTTGATAAAGGAGAACATCTAGCAGGCTTTATTTATAATTGGGTTAAGAAAATTGGCGAACAAGTCGAAGAACTAAGAGTAATTAGTTGGCAAGAAGGGGATAGTTCTGGTTTACCAGAAAATATTAAAATCAATCATCTAAAAACCAATCAAAATAAATTGGTTAAAATTTTCAAGTTTAAAATGCTGGTCAAGAAAAATATAAAACAAGTTGATGGGGTGTTCTGTCATCAGATGCCGATTTATACAATTCTTGCTGCACCCATTGCCAAGCTATATAAAAAGAAAGTAGTAAGCTGGTATATGCATCGTCAGATCGATAGCAAAATGAAATTGATGGAAAAGTTAGCAGATGTAGTTTTGTCAGCCTCTAAAGAAAGTTTTCGTTTAGCTTCAAAAAAATTAGTTATTACTGGCCATGGAATTGATGTGGAGCTTTTTAAACCAGGCACTAAGCAAGTTGATGGAAAATTTAAGATTTTAAGTGTTGGACGAATTTCACCAACCAAAGATTATGAATCAATGATTAAGGCAGTTGATATTTTAGTTGATAGTGGTGTTAAAAATATTAAACTAACAATTATCGGAGATGCCGGGTTAGCCATTCAAAAAGGATATTTTGAAAATTTAAAATTAATGGTTCAAAATATGAAACTGCAAGAACAGGTAGAATTTTTAGGACCGATCCCGCAGATTCAAATTCCAAAATACCTTCAGAATTCAGATTTATTTATTAATATGAGCGGGACTGGCAGTGTCGATAAAACTGTTTTAGAAGCCATGGCTTGTGAGTGCTTGGTTTTAACCAGTAATGAAGCATTTAAAGATATTGTTGGTTCAAATTTTATGGTCGGGAAAGATAATCCTAAGGACCTGGCAGAAAAAATTAAACAGTTGATGAACTTATCAAAGGAAGAAAAACAACAAATTCGAAGTAAACTTAGAAACGAAGTAGTCCAAAATCATAATTTAGATAACCTTGTTAAAAGAATAACGGAACAATTTAAATAATTATGACAACAAACAAAAATTTTAAAGATGTTAAAAGTTGCTTTTGTTTTTTGGATGAGACAGGATTGATATACAGCAAACGAGATAAGTATTTTGCATTAGGTATAGTGAAATGTCCTGAGCCTCAGAAGCTATACAGGAAGATAAGAATGGTTAGAAATAAATATAATTATAACGAAGAATTGAAATGGGCAAGTTTGGATCGAAAGATTAGATTTGACATGGCAAGAGAATTCTTTAATATTTTTTTGAGCGAAGCCGCTGAGTTTAATTGTATTATTTTAAATAAAGATGAATTAGATTTTAAAAAGTACTATAATAATAATTTATATAAAGTATATCGAAATTTTACTGTTACTTTACTAAAACTGATAATTGGGAAAAAACCTGACGAAGTTATTATTATTCTAGCGGATGATTATTTCTCGCCTGGTCACGTTGACTTAGAGATAACTATCAAAAAATTTGTAAATGATCATTATAAGAAGTTTGTGGTAGCAGGAGTTTGCCAGATTGATTCTAAGTCATCTGACTTGATACAGCTAACTGATTTGATTTTAGGTGCGATTGTTTATGATTTAAAGAAACAAGAAGGAATGATACAAAAACAAAATACATTTAAAAGAAAATTTTTAAATTTTATCTATCAAAAATTAAAAATTAAAAAATCTTTTTTCAGTAACAGACTTGGATTCAAGACAAAAAATTATGTTTTGTCAGGAAGTAAAATAAGAGCAACAGTTTTTGATAGTAGAAGATCTTTAAGAAAGAAAACAGGTAATTAAAAAACAAGCCATGGCCCACAACGGGCGACGCTTGTTTTTATAAGATACTATGAATGATAGCATCTAAATAGAAATATAGCTTATTAATCAGGTGCTGTCAAATAAAAAATGTTAATTTAATCTATAAAATAACTAAATTTAGATATATTTTTATCATATGAAGCTTTGTGTAGTTGCATACAAATTTGGCACAGAGGAAGAAATTGGTAAGCATTTAGGAACCTATCATTATTTTATTGAGATTTTAAGAAAGTTAGTCAAGCAAGGTCACGAAGTAAAAGTAATAGCACCTTGGTTAACACCGTTTAAAAAAGGAAGCACTAATGTTGATGGAATCAAGGTTGTTCGATATTACCCGCCGATGGTGAACAAGCTGTGGTTATTCCCTTTAAATCGAATTATTCGTTTATTATATATCAAAGCAACGCAAAAAAAAGTTTTGCAGCAAAAAGATGTTGACGCAATAATGATTTGGCAAGCACGTGAAACTGGTTATGCAGTAAGTCAAATCAAAGAAAAACTATCAGCACCAGTAATATTTAGACAAATAACAACGTGGAAATGGCATTTTGAAAGATCAGCTGATGAAGTATTCGGAGAAAAAGTAATATATAAGATATTCAAATCCGTTGGTCTAAAACAATTATTTGAAGTTTTACTAGACAAGAAAAATCACAAGAAATTTGCAGACGAAATTTATAAAAAATGTGATAAAGTTGCCTTTGTAAGTCAAATAGCAGCAGACGAGGCAATACAGATGGGCCTAAGCCCAAATAAGGTTGAAATTTTACCAGTATCAATCGAAACTGACATATTTCGTCCATTAGATAAAAAACAAGAGTTAAGGTCAAATTTTAATATTAAGAGTGATAAAGTAATTTTGTTTATTGGCAGAATTAATTTCGCAGAAAAAGGCATTGGAGTTTTATTAGAAGCAATGCCTAAAGTAATTTCGCAAATCAATAATGTCAGTTTAGTGATAGTTGGTGGAGGAGGAGAAAGTGAAAGAATGAGTACAATGATAGATAAGCTAAATATCAAAGATCAAGTACAGCTTGCAGGTAAACAGCCATTTGAAAAACTTGCAGAATATATTAACGCTTGCGATGTTATGGTAATACCATCAATTTGGATGGAAACATTTGGGCAGGTTACAATAGAAGCAATGGCTTGCGGAGTACCTGTAGTTACGTCAGACGCTGGTGCAAGTCCGTCAATTAATATCGATGGCCAAACTGGCATAATTGTACCTACCAAGAATTCACAAAAATTAGCAGAAGCTATTATTACAATATTAAATAATCCAGAGCTAGCAGACAAGCTAGGTCAAACCGCTAGAAGTCGGGTAGAACAAAACTATACTTATAATGTTGTAGTAAATAAATTATTAAAAATAATAAATAATGTCACTGCAAAATAAAACAATCATCATCACTGGAGCTAACTCTGGAATCGGAGAACAAACTGGCTATCTAATGGCAAAAGATGGGGCTAATTTGATATTGACTTATTACGAAAACGAGCAAGAAGGCCAAGCGGTCAAAGCAAAATGTTTAGAGCTAGGAGCAAAGAAAGTAGAATTGCATCATCTTGATTTAACAAATCATCAAAGTATAGAAAATTTTTCACATAAGATTAATCAAACTGACATTTTAATAAATAATGCCGCTAATATAGTCATTAGTAACTTTGCAGATACAAGTATCGAAGATATTGAAAAACAAATTCAAACAAATCTGCTAGGCACAATCAAGCTGACAAAATTATTACTGCCAAACATCAAAGAAACCATAATTAATATTGGAAGTATTCTTGGACTTTTCGCTCAAAGAAAATTTACCACATATTGTGTAACAAAATTTGGTCTGCGTGCTTTTACCAAGGCTTTAGCCAAAGAATTGTCGGACAGAAAAGTCTATTTAGTGGCGCCACCTGGAACCAAGACTAAAATGGGACCGCAAGACGGGGTTGATCCTAAGAAGGTAGCTGAACTTATTCATAACACTGCAAGCGGAAAATATAATTTAAAAACAGGGTCAGAAGTTTATTATATTGATTATAAGTATGGGGCAGTGTTTGCTAAGATAGTACACTTATTAAGAAAGTTAAAGAATATAAAAAAAATATGATAAATTACGAATTACGAATCCATACAAATCTACAAATGCGAGATTTATACTATTCGTATATTCGTATTAATTCGTAATTTGTAACTATGAAGGTTTGTTATTTTGGAATATACAGTAAGAGGTATCCAAGAAATAATATATTGATACAGGGCTTAGAAGCTAATGGCGTGGAAGTAATTGAATGCAATTCCAGAGCTAAAGGTTTTAAAAAATATTGGGAGTTATATTCTAAATATAAAAAGATAAAAGAACATGATGTAGTTGTTGTAGGATTTTTGGGTCAAGGAATAATGCCTTGGGCAAAGTTAATTTGCAAAAAGAAAATAATATTTGATGCTTTTGTTTCTTTGTACAACACAAATGTTTTTGATCGCAAACGATATAGCCAGAGCAGTTTAAAAGCAAAGTTTGATTATTTTAGAGATAAAATTTCGTGCCAGCTAGCTGATGTAGTTTTGTTAGATACACAAGCGCACATTGATTATTTTGTAAAAACTTTCAATTTACCAAAAGATAAATTCAAAAAGATTTATGCAGGCGCAGATAATAAGTATTTTTATCCAAAAGAAAAAAAGGATAGCAAGTTTATTGTTCATTTTCATGGTTATTTAGTACCTTTTCACGGAATAGAGTATGTTATTGAGGCAGCAAATATTTTGAAAAATGAATATATCAAATGGCAAATTGTCACACGCTTTACTAGCAGATATGAAAAGATTAAACAAAAAGTAGAAAGCCAAGGATTACAAAATGTAGTTTTTCATAACGAGGTTTCTCAAGAAGAATTGAATACATTAATCAATAATGCTGATATTTGCTTAGGAGTGTTTGGAAACACACCTAAAAAAGATTTAGTTATACCGAATAAAATTTTTGAAAGCTTGGCATGCAAAAAACCTTTGATAACTTCAGAATCAACTGCTACTAAGGAAATTTTAGAAAATGCAGAGAACGTCTTATTCTGTAAAACTGCAGACCCTCAAGATTTAGCGGATAAAGTCATGAAATTAAAAGATAACCCTGACCTTAGAAATAAAATCGCTGCTAGTGGTCATGAATTATATCAGCAAAGATTTCAGCCAAAAATATTAGGTCAGGAACTAGTCAACATAATAAAACAAACCATATAGTATTTATGAAAATTATATATTTAGCCAACGCGAGAATCCCGACAGAAAAAGCACATGGGTTGCAGATTATGAAGATGTGTGAAGCTTTTAAAAATCAAGGTGTTGATGTTGAGTTAGTAGTAGCAAACAGAAAAGATAATCAACTTGAACATATTAAGCCTTTTCAATATTACGGAATAAAAAATGAGTTCGAAATAAAAAAACTTTGGCTTTTAGATATTGTCGCTATGGGTAGATCGTTTAAAGGTTTGAGTGTTCCTATTCAAAACACAAGCTTTGCATTGTCGGCATTGAGATATCTCGCTAATAAAAAGCCCGATATTATCTACTCACGAGATGAGTTTTCAAGTTTTTTTCTTTCATTATTTAAAAAAAATATTGTGTTCGAACTACACACTTTTCCTCAAAGTAAGTTTACTTTATACAAAATGCTGTTTAAGAGGTGCAAAAGGATCGTAGTAATTACTAAGTCATTAAAGAAACTTCTAGTGGATCAATTAGAAATAGATGATAGTAAGATAATGGTAGCCCCTGACGGTGTTAGCATTTATCAGTTTGATATTGATAAGTCAAAGAAAGAATGCCGTCAATATTTAGAAAAATATTATGATTATTTTTCGCAAGAAAAAAATATTATATTATATACTGGACATCTATTTAGATGGAAAGGAGTTTTTACATTAGCTGAAAGTGCAAAATATTTATCCAATAAAGAATTAATTGTTTTTGTTGGTGGTATGGAACATGATAGAGCACGTTTAAATAATTATATAGATAAAAATGGATTATCAAACGTTAAGAGTATTAGGCATCAAAGCCCAACAATGATTCCGATATTTCTAAGGGCAGCTGACGTTGTTGTATTACCTAACTCTAAAGAAAAACAAATATCGGTTAAGTATACCTCGCCGATGAAACTATTTGAATATATGGCAGCCAAAAAACCAGTTGTAGCTTCAGACTTGCAATCAATAAGAGAAATCTTAGATACTGATAATTCAGTTTTGGTTAAGTCAGATGATCCAAAAGCGCTCTCTGATGGTATAAAAAAATTATTAAATGATAAGAATTTGGTTAATAGTATAGTCAGCCATGCATATCTAGATGTTAAAGAATACACTTGGCAAAAACGTGCAAAAAATATTTTAATTTTTATAAAATAATATGCCCGGTAGTGAAAATTTGATAAGATATCAAATCACAACGGGTAATAAAAATAATATATGATTAATAAATCAAATTTTCACTACCGGGTATGATGTGGATAAAATTTTGGGATGAAAAAATAAAATTAATTGCCAAAGATTCAAACTCAATATTGGATGTAGGAGGAGGCAATCGTTTTCAAAAGGGGATGAAGGAGTATGAGGAAATATTTCAAGGAAAAGATTATAAAACATTAGATACTGTTTCCGAATACAAGCCAGATATTGTTGGTGATATAAAAAATATTCCGTTGGATGATAGTTCAGTTGACGCAGTAATCTGTCGTGCAGTTTTGGAACATATTGACGATCCATTCAAGGCAGTTTCAGAAATTTATCGTGTTCTAAAGCCAAATGGAAAATGTCTAGTTTCTTTGCCTTTTTTATATCCTTATCATGCAGAAAAAGGATATTATGGCGATTATTATCGATTTACCAAAGAGGGCGCGAAACATATGTTTAAGAAGTTTTCTGCCATTGAAATCAAAAATATCAGAGGTTTATTTGAAACACTGGTAAATTTAATACCGATTAAAATTTATCGGAAGGTATTTTCTCCCCTAGCACGAATAATCGATAGTATTTTTAAATCAAAAAACCAAACATCAGGTTTTGTAATATATTTAGAAAAATGAAGATATTTATCTTAAATCCAAATTTTAACATAGAAAGAAGGTCAGTCATGAACGTACGCGCACGTCAGCCTCTTTCTTTAGCTACGATTGCAGCAATTCTGCAGGATAAGGGTCACGAGATCAGATTTTTAGATGCTAATGTTTTAAATTATACTGTACAAAAAACTATTGATTCTATTAATGAATTTGAGTCAGAAGTTTTAATTTTAACAACTACGCCAATAGATAGGTGGGAGTGTCCTAATTCTCATATTAATAATATTTTTAAAATTTTAGATGCTACAAAAGCTAAGCACAAGATAATCACAGGGAGCCATGGCACAGTGGATCCTGACTGGATTTTCAATAAGTCTAAAGCTGATATTGTGGTTAAGGGTGAGCCAGAAAAAATTGTGGAGGAAACTGTCGACAATTTATCTGCAAAAGGTCAGTTAGTTGATGTCAAAGGTATATCCTTTAAACAAGATAAAAAAATAATTCACAACTCTCAAGCAGGAAGAATAAACGATTTAGATGCATTGCCTTTACCAGCATACGAATTATTGCCAATGGAAAAATATCATGCGTCAGGCTTTAAAGATCCTTTTTCTATTATGATGACTTCACGAGGTTGCCCTTATTCATGTACGTTTTGCCTTAAAGCAATGTCAGAAGGTAATTATATCAGCCAAAGTCCAGAACGAGTACTCATTGAAATTGAGTATCTGATAATAAATTTTGGTATTAAATCAATTTATTTTCAAGATTGGGAATATTTAGTTGACATACCTCGGGTGGAAAAAATTAGCGATTTATTAATTAATAACGAAATCAAGATTAGTTGGGGTTGTAATGCCAGAGCCACAGATATCGTCAGAAATCAAGATATAATTGAAAAAATAAAAAAAGCTGGATGCTTTAAAATTAATATTGGTCTAGAATCAGCATCAGATCAAATTTTAGAAAACATCAATAAAAAAACTACACAAAAAGATCTTAAACAAGCAATATATATATTAAGAGAAAACAAGATTGATGTGGGTTATTACGTTTTAATCAATTGTCCTGGAGAAGACAAAGAAACGATTCAAGAAACAGTTAATTTTATATTAGACCACGATCTAAAGGTCAAAAATTTCAATCCAGCTATTCCGTACCCTGGTACAAAGCTTTATCAAAAACTAAAAGAACTAAATCCAGATAAGAAATTTAGCTGGGAGAATATCGAAAAATATGCAGGCAGGATTGGAGTTAGATATAGTCCCAAAAGAGCGCTTATGGTACTTAGGCATTATAAGTATAAAAAAAAGTATGGAAAAGCATATTTTTTAAATCCAAAATTTTTGATTCATTTAGTTAAGAAAAAATGAAGATATTATTAATTACAAAAACACTTTCAGAAAAAGATGGACAGGGAAGGTATTGTTTAGGATTGATTAATGAGTATTCCCAAAATCATAATGTTACAATTATTTCGCCAGATCATAATGAAGCATTAAGTAACGTCACCTTTATCAATGCACCTAATTTAAATCTAAAAAAAGACTTAAGGTCATTTTTGGAGTTTCGTAAAATTGTAAGAAGTCACGCAAAGAATTGTGATGTAGTGCATTTTTGCACAGACCTACCAAGGTTTTTAATTTTTTCAACCATAAAAACAAAACCATATTTTTTAACAGCTCACGGCACCTATGCTGTTTCATCTTTAGATCACAAATTTTATAAATATTTAGTTAGAGGATTTTACAAAAAAGCAAAAAAGATTATTTGTGTAAGTAGTTTTACACAAAGCGAAATTTTAAAAAGAATTAAATTAGATAATACAGTAGTAATAAATAATGGAGTAGATTTTGAAAAATTCAACAAAAATATAAAAGAAGAAAATACTTCTGATCATAAAAAAAATATCTTAAGCGTAGGGGCATTAAAAAATAGAAAAGGTTTTGATATTTCCATCAAAGCAATCGCGAAGTTAAAGTCGAAGTATCCTGATTTGTCATATACAATAGTTGGCAATCAATCAGATAAAAATTATTATTATCATTTAAGAAATATAGTTGAAAAGTCAGATCTTAAAGATAATGTCAGATTTATTGAGAAAGTATCTGATCAAGAATTATTAAAGTTATACAGTGAAGCCGATATCTTTGTGTTAACCCCTAAGGTTATCAAAGAAAATAAGTTTGAAGGGTTTGGACTTGTTTATTTAGAAGCAGGTGCGTGCAAGATACCTATCGTAGCCTCTGCTGCTGGTGGTGTAATAGATGTAGTAAAAGATAGCCAAAATGGCCTTGTAGTGCCCCCAGACGACGTTAATGCTACAGCAGATGCTATTGATGAAATTTTGTCTGATAAAGCACTTGCTATAAAACTAGGGCAAAATGGTTATGAGCTAGCTAAAAGTAATGATTGGCAGGAAGTATCAAAAAAATATTTAAAGCTCTATGAAAGTTTTACTGATTAATCCCGCACGAACATATTATAGTGGCTCAAAAGGCGTAAGACTTGGTCTGCCCTTAGGCATTATGTACATAGCAGCAAATTTAAAAAAGAACGGAATTAACGTTGAAATATTCGATACTTTAATTGATGAAAAAACAAAAATATTGGAAAAAGATGATCACACTTTTCACGGAGTAGAGCAAGATTATTTTATAGACAAGGTAAAAAAATATGATCCTGATATTGTTGGCGTAACTTCGCAATTCACCGCGCAAATAGAAAATACAACTAAAGCAATCAATTTAGTCAGGCAGGCAAAACCAAAAGCAACGATAATGGCCGGAGGTCCGCATTTTGCAGTTTTAGGCAGAAAATATCTAGAAGAAAACAAAAATTTGGATTATGCAGTAGTAGGCGAAGGGGAGTATGCAATGCTTGATTTTGTCAATTCAGTAAATCACAACCAGCCAATTGAGAATATAGCTGGGTTGATCTACCGTCGAGATGGAGAAATTAAGCAGAATGATTGTAAAACAATAGAAGATCTTGATAATCTGCCAGTTCCCGCTTATGAATTGATAGATATGCAAAGGTACTTTTCATTTTTACAGGAAGGTCTTGCTACCAGGCCTGGAAAGTTCGAAAGGTCAATATCAATGATAACCAGCAGAGGTTGCCCCTTTAATTGTGTATTTTGTTCGATACATCTGCATATGGGAAAGATGTGGCGAAAACATTCTGCTGAATACACGGTTTCACACATTGATCATGTTGTAAAAGAATATGAAGTAAAGCATATTTCGTTCGAAGATGACAATTTTACTTTCAATCCCCAACGTTGTGAAAATATTCTTGACGGCATTCAAAATAATCATATTAAAATTACTTGGGATACGCCAAACGGTGTGCGAGCAGATACTTTAAACGAGACATTACTTAAGAAGATGAAAGGCACAGGATGCGAAGAACTGGTCATTGGGACTGAATCTGGCGACCAAGAAACATTAGATAAAATTATCAATAAAAATTTAAAACTTACTACCATAAAACAAGTAGCAGAGTGGTGCAAAAAAATTGGTATTAAGCTAAGATCATTTTACGTAATAGGTTTTCCTGGTGAAACTAAAGAAAAAATACAAAATACAATAGATTTTGCCTTCAATCTTTATAAGAAATATAATGTGACACCTAGTTTAATGGTAGCTACTCCATTGTACGGGACACGGTTGCATGATATCGTAATACAAAATGATTATTTATTGGAACCGCTTACCCCAAAGAATTTAGCTTTGGGAACGCAAGCCAGGGGAAAGGGGTTGATCAAGACCAAAGAATTTTCTCCCCAAGATCTAAAAGGGTTTTCGAAGCAATTGGAATCACGGGTTGCTAGATACGATCTATCAAAAAGAATATTTAGTCCCAAAAAATATTTAAAAATGTTAAAATTATTTATACAAAAACCCACAAGATTAATTGCCTATATAAAAAGGCTCAAAGGATAATATGGTAAAAATAATCAAAGAAAAAATTAATAACCTCTGGAAATTAAAATTTGTAAAAGATGTATTCACTTTACAAATAGGATCTTTTGTAGGAACTGGGCTGGCTTTAGTTGCGTCAGTAATATATGCCAGAGTTCTAGGTTCGGAGCTTTATGGTAATTATGCTCTGATTTTTGCTTTTGCGGGTTTAGTGGGTATTTTTATGGATTGGGGAGTTGGATATGCTACTTTAACACTACTTTCAGAAAGTTATGCACGTGGAGATCGAAATGAAATGAAAAATATTCTAACTTATTTCTTAAAATCAAATTTGTATATTGCTATAGTAATAGGAATATTAGCAATAATTTTTTCACCACAGCTTTCCGGCCTTATATATCATCGTCCAGAAATTGGAAGTTTTGCTCGTTTAGTAATATTTGCAACAATACTGCGAACCTTTCTTTCTCTTTTAATGATAATGCTCCAGGTACTTAGAAAGATTAAATATTTAACGATAATAGAAAATGTTAATAAGTTTTTCTTGCATGGTGCACCTATCACATTTGTATTGCTAGGGTTTGGGTTGTGGGGTATTGTTTGGGGACATTTCTTAACAGCTTTTGGCTTTATGTTTTGTTCTTTATGGATATATTATCATTTTGCAACTCGTAATAGTTTAGTATCCTCATTGCCAGAGATCATAAGAAATTTTCCTAATGTAAAAATTTCAAAATATTTTAAGTTTGGTTTTTCGATTGCAGTGGATAAAAATATTGCAAATTCCTTTAGTTTATTGCCTGTAATATTTCTAGGAGCGTTATCGAGTCCAGAACAAGTTGCAAATTTGAAAATTGCCATCGCATATCTTGCACTACCTAAAGTATTTTTAGGCCCAATTGCGCGCTTACTTCAGATACAATTACCAAAAGCAAAAGCAGCAAGCGCTAATGATCTAAAGAGTAATTATTACAAATCAGCATTGTATACTGGGCTTACTTTTATAGTTTTAACAATATTATTTTTGATGATTGCACCAATACTAATAAAAGTTTTTTACGGTCAGCAGTTTATACTAAGCATTAAATTAGTTTATGTCTTGAGTTTGGGTACAATTTTTGCTGGTTTTGCAGTTGGGTATAGTTCGCTTTACAGAACAATGAATAAAATGAAAACAGTGATAACAATCAATATAACTAATTTAATAACAGGACTTTTACTATTTGTCATAAGCCTGCAATATACAACAGCACTCAAAAGCACAGTAGTTTTGATAGTATATTGGTCGTTATTTTCATTGATAGTTAATTTTGTTGCATTGAGAAAAAAATTAAATAAACTTGAACATTAAAGAAAAAACGGCTCCAAGTCGTGCTGACTTGAAGCCGTGGTTTATTGCGCCGCATCCCACATTGCGACAATTGCTTGTCGCAATTGAGTAAGGAAACGAAATCGAAGATCTTTAAAGAAATTCTTGTCTTCGCCTTTCATTGGTTGTACGTTGATTGGGCAGGGAATTACTTGACCAGGATAGCGTATGGCTAAAAAAATTGGAAGCCATGTTGCTACTTGCCAGCCAGGTCGCTTCTTGACATAATCCATAATTATTTTTTCGTGTGGCAAGATGATCTTTGGATCAAATAGTTTCGGCCCATATTGATAATCACCCTTTGTCCCAATCAAAAATGATTGGATGAGGTTAGTTATCCGTTCTGGCGATTTCCGGGTACAAGAATATATACCCATATTAATTCTGCCTGGCACCAACATTGCAGGTGACGTGTTGAATATCCGTTCGTGGTCCGCTGCTTGAGCAAGTATTTTTCCAATAAATGGAACAAAATCGGTTTTGTCACCTTCAGTATACAAAACCATATCTTGAGCTCTTTTTGAGCCCTCAACATAAGCAGTGGCCAGCTGAAGTCCGACAGAACCTTCTGTGCACTTGATGACTTCAATATTGAAATCTTCAAATGCATATTCCAATCTTTTTTGGAAAGTACTATTGGTTGGTCGGTTTACGGTTACCACTTTCCAGTCATTGGTTAATGCGAGCTGTGAGAGTGAGCGATGAGTTGACACCATTCTGTTGTATTCTTCCTGATCTCGTACCATTGTGATTGTTACTATCACCACAGAATTTTTTACAATCTTTTTTTCGGCCAATTCAATCACCTCCAATTTCGTTTAATTGTCAAATATCAATTTATTGTCTAAATAGACTAATTATAATAACATAATTAATTAAAACTGTCAAGTGAATATACTATTTCTAACTCATATTTTCTCTGATACCCACGTTGGGGGAGAATCACAAGGAACCTGGGGTCTTTCAAATGCTCTTGCAAAATTAGGTGTGAAAATTTTTGTTGTTTCTACTTTTACAGAAATTATAGAAAATAAGTTACACCCTAATATTAAAATTTATACTGTACCTGGTTGCAAGAAACAACCAAATTTTACCAAGCCCTACATGCTTAAAACATTTTTTTATTCTTTACCAATAGTTTTTTTTAAAAAAATTGATATTATTCATCTGGCACCAACAAATGGCCCTCATCCATATTCTAAGTTTAAAATTAAACCATTTGTTTCTACTGCGGACCTTCCGTACGATTACGAAGATAAAAATTTTCTGGGTGACATAAATTACGATCGTCAAAAAAAATGGGAAGAAATTTCAATAAAACCTACATACAGTTTTTTTGAAAAAATATTTAATAAATTTTCTAAATATTTTTACCAACTTTTCATTAAAGACGAAAATTTTCCACGTAGTGTCGATGTATATGGAATGCGCGAAACAAAAATTGAAACAGATCTTAAAGAAAAAGGATATCAGTCAAAGTTTGTATCAATTCCCATGGCAGTAGATTCAGAAAAATTTGATCCTACATACCAGTCAAAATTTAGAAAAAACCCAAATGTAATAACTTTTTTATTTTTAAGCATGGTTTCCAAGAGAAAAGGAACTCATTATTTAATTCAAGCATTCAATCAACTATGCCAGAAACATCAAAACGTCAAACTAATTATTGCTGGCGAAGGTGCTAAATCTACAGTAGAAGATTTTAAAAAATTAGCTAGTCAAAATAAAAAAATAGAATTTGTTGGAAAAGTAGTAGGGGATGAAAGGTTAGATTACTTATCAATTTGTGATGTGTTTGTGCTTGATGCTTTAGGACAGTTTGGCTTGTATAAAGCTCATGTAGAAGCAATGTCAATGTCAAAACCCGTAATATTAGCTAAAGATTATGATACGCACGATTTTGAACAAAAAAAGCTTGGTATTCCAGTTGAACATGGCAATGTTAATGAACTTGCAGAAGCTATAGAAAAATTTGTAAACAACCAAAGTCTAATTAATGAATATGGCAAAAGTTCTCGTGATTACATTATTAAAAATCATGAATACAGAGTATTAGCACAAAGAATGAAAGATGCTTATCAAGAATTAATAAACAAGAAGTAATGAAATTTTTTATTACAAATCCGGTTGGATATTACGGAGAAAAACATATTTTACCACCCATTGGGCCTTTGTATATTGCAACTATTGCCAAGCAAAAAGGTTGTGAAGTTATTTATCAAGATGCATATTTGGAGGATCCATCTCAGGATGATTTTAAAACTAGGTTACTGCAAACTAAGCCAGATATTATCGGAATAAGTAGTAATGCAGAAGATCGACTCGCAGGTATTAATACAGCCAAAATTGCCAAAGAAACATTACCAGAGAGTTTAGTCATTATGGGAGGACCTTTTCCTACCATGGTGCACAAAGAGATTATCAAAGAACTGGATTTTGTCGATATTGTAGTCCGTCACGAAGGAGAAATAACAATAGCAGAAATAATAGAAGCAGTAAAAAATAATTCATCTTTTAAAAATATTAAAGGTATCACGTATCGTCAAAACAATGAAATCATAATAAATAAAAATGCTGAACTAATAAAAGATCTAAACGACTTACCAATGCCAGATTACGAAATGACAAAGATAAATCAATATAAGTCGTATTTACCAACAGATAAAGCGTTTGATAATTTAGAAACAATTGAGTTTGTCAAGCAGTCACGTTCAAACAGGCCAATGGCAAATTTGATCTTTGCCAGGGGTTGTCCGTATAATTGTACGTTTTGTTCCGCAGATGCCATGTGGCACAGAACATTAAGAAATATAAGTCCTGAAAACGCCATCAGGCACGTCAAGTATTATATCGATAGAGGCATTTATGATTTTGTTTTTCAAGACGACCATTTGATAGCAGATAAAAAATGGTTTTTTGAGCTGGCCAATGGCTTAAAGAATTTAGATAAGAAGATCAGGTATGCTTGCTTGGCTCGCATTGATGCTTTAGATGATGAAACAGCTAAGTTGATTTACGAAAGTGGCGGCAGGATGATCACATTAGGAATTGAAAATCTCAGCAATCATACTTTAAAACTAATGAACAAAAAAATCACAGTAGAACAAACTTGGAAGGCTTTAGAAATACTTCATAATAATAAAATAATTGTTCGAGGCGGAGTTTTAATAGAAAGTCCTGGGGAAACCTTGGATGACCTGACAGAAAATATCAAACAGCATCATAAGCTTAGAAAATATTTAATCCAAGCTGGAGGTCTTACGCCTTTACGCATTTATCCTGGTAGCCCTTTAGAACAAGTAGCAAAAGAACAAGGACAACTAAATTTTTCTTGGGTAAAAAATTACAACAATTCCAGAAATTATTTACTTTCAGCGCCGGTTCATATTCCAATATATGAAAACATTCCGCACGAAAAAGTTTTGCCACATGTAATCAAAGAATCACTAAAAAATAAAGATCACTATCTAAGTCGTGTACTCATTCGTCAACACATAGTCAGAATTGGGGATCCAGGCAAGCGATCATTTATGAATAAATTTAAAGAACGGTACTTAGCAATATTAGGAGTGGTGCAGTATCTATTGGGTTCTCCAATTAAAATATTACAAAACATAAAGTTTTTATTAAGGGTATTAACCGTTAAAGAATCAAAGATTTAAAATATGACAAAAAAGAAAAAAATTTTAATATTTGGAAGTACGGGAAAGTTAGGTTCAGAATTCGTCCGTCAATTTAAAAAATTAGGTTATAGTTTGGTGTTACCGAAAAAGAATAAATGTGATGTTACGAAAAAAGCAGATGTGTCAAAAATTATTACTAATAAGTACGATTTGGTTATAAATTGTACTGGCATATCTAATATTGATTTTTGTCAAACAAATAAGCAAAAAGCAATCAATCTTAACATACTAGCACCTTATTATATGGCATTGGCTTGTCTTGAACATGAGATTGAGTTTATGCATATAGGTTCAACAGTCGATCAAGAAATCACTAACATCTATGCATTTACAAAAAAAGTTTCTTCAGAAATACCTAAAAGCTTAGATATGAAAAAATACTATGTTTTTAAAACAGATATTTTATTTGGTAAGACTGGACAAAAACATGAAAATTTTGTAGAATATATACTGTCTGTATTAGATAAAAATAAGAAAATTGGTGTTACAAACAATCGGTGGAGTTCACCAACTTATTCAAAAGACTTAGTAAAACTCTGTATAGAATACTACAAAAAAAAGAAATATGGTGTATATGAGGCTACTAACCAAGGAAGAGTCACTAGATGGGAGCTGGCAAATGAAATTGCTAAGATAGTAGGCAAAAAACCAAATTTTTATATCGATAATAAATATAAAGATATCGCGCCAAGATGCCGCGATTCTTCTTCTAAAAGCAAATTATTAAGACCTTATAAAAAAGCATTAAAAGAATACATACATGAAAGTTATTTTTAACCCACAAATGAAACTTCTCTGGCATTGGGATAAAATTAATGCCTGGCTAAAAAGCGGAGATGCTATGCCTGTGTTGATTGAAATAGCACCAACTAATTATTGTAATGCTGAGTGTCCATGGTGTTTCTACGCTGGTAATAAGAACGGAGAAAAAATTGATAAAGAAGTGATGCTAAAAACTCTTTCCCAACTTTCATCTGCTGGAGTTAAGGCAATATCTTGGACTGGCGGGGGAGAACCAACCCTGCATCCAAATTTTAATGAATTTGCTAAACATGCTAATAGCCTAGGTTATTCCCAAGGTTTATTTACAAATGCACTTGATTACGAAAAGAACAGAGTTGATCCTGAATACTTTGAATGGATAAGAATATCTTTAACTGAGAAATACATGGATGGCATTGATAAAAAATTACTTAAGGAATATGTAGATTCTAAAACACCAATTGGTATATGTTTGAATATCACAAAAGAAAACTACGACGACGCTTATAAATACGCAAAAGAGGCGAAAGAGTTAGGGGTGGATTATTTTCAGGTCAGACCTGCCTTGGCAAAATTGTACAAAGAACAACCTAAATTCGAAGTGCCAGAAAAATTAAAAGAATTAGAAGATGATAAGTTTAAAATTTTTCTTTCTGAATACAAATTTGCAGACAGTGTTCAGCCACGTAGCTATGATGTTTGTTATGGACATTTTTTCTGCCCAGTTATTGATTACAATGGTGATGTCAACGTCTGCATGTACAAGTTAGGAAAAAAAGGATACATTTTAGGTAATTTATATAAGGATAGTTTTTTAGATATCTGGTCAGGAGAGAAAAGAAAAGAAATAAAAAAATGTAAGTTAGTCAATACCGACTGCCAGGTCTGTTGCAAAAATCACGAAATAAATAAATTGTTATATCATATCAAACATCCTGAGAAAGAATCAAATATTGATTTCATCTAAATGAAAATACTCCTAATATACCCTCCATTCAGAACAGAAGTTTCGTCTCTGGCGAGGGTTTTAAAAAATAAAGTTCCTCCTCTCGGCTTAGGTTACATAGCTTCTGCATTAGAAATAGCCGGACATGAAGTTAAAATTATTGATGCCGAAACTGATAACCTAGATCTTCTAGGTGTTATTAAAGCTGCCAAAGAATTTAATCCTGAACTTATTGGTCTTTCTACCACAACAATTACTTTTCATAAAGCACGCGAAGCAGCAGAAAAAATTAAGGAAGAGTTAGATAATATTAAAATCGTATTAGGTGGACCACACTTAGTAATTTTTCCAGAAATTACTTTAAAGTTTAAATGTTTTGATTATGGAGTAATTAACGAAGGTGAACTAACAATTGTTGATTTAGCAAAAGCTATTGAAAATAATGCAGACACACAAAATGTTGAAGGTATTGTATATCGTCAAGGTGATGAAGTAAAAGTTACCCAGCCTCGACAATTCATTCAAAATCTAGATGAAAGTCCGCAAGTAGCCTGGCATTTGTTGTCGTTAGGTAAATATCAAGATGTGCTAGCAAAAAAACGAACATTTGCTTCTATGATAACTACTCGCGGTTGCCCATACAACTGTATTTATTGTGAACGTGATTGCCGTCTTGGTCGTACTTATAGAATGCGCAGTGTAAAAAGTGTAATTGATGAGCTAGATACTTTATATAATAAGTATAATATTCAAGAAATTATTTTTTATGATGATACTTTTACTGTAGATAAAAAACGAACAATTGAATTGTGTAACGAGATTACAAAAAAAGATTGGAATATCATTTGGGAATGTAGAACTAGGGTAGATTTAGTTGATGAAGAATTAATTAAGATTATGAAAAAAGCAGGATGCTATCGTATTAGATTTGGTGTAGAAGCTGGCAACGAAGAAATTCTAAAAGTTTTGAAAAAAAATATCAACAAAGAGCAAATCAAAAGAGCTTTTAAACTCTGCAAACAATATAAAATTGAAACTTTTGCTTACTTTATGATCGGATCTCCTCAAGAGACAAAAGAAACTGTTAAGGAATCTATTAATTTTTCGATAGAGCTTGATGCAGATTATGTTATGTTTAGCCCAACACAGTTGCATGGCCAAGGCACGGATTTGTTCCAATGGGCTGTAGAGCATGGACATATTGATAAAGACTATTGGAAAAAGTGGGTGAGTGGAGAAAAGCTTGAATCATTTCCACTTCTTTCTACAACAGAACTTTCGTCAGCAGACGTAATTAAATATGTAAAATATGGCTATCGAAAATTCTACTTTAGACCAAAATCAATCTTTAGGATGCTTGGTAAAGTACGAAATTTCTATACATTACAAAAATATACTTTTATTGCATTGAATATGTTATCTAAAAAATTCGCTGGATAAATTATGAAAATTTTATTAATAAGACCAAAAAACACAAAAGCTTTTAGTCTTTTTGCTAAAGCTGGAGGTTTAACTATCCCTTTAGGGATTAGTTATATTGCAGCTTTGTTGATGAAAAAAGGTTACCAAGTTAAAGTTTTGGATAATTTATTAGAGAACTTAGAATTTCAGGAAATCGAAGAATACATTAGAGATTATAATCCTGATATAGTGGGAATTAGTGCTACTACCGTTGATATTTATCAGGGTTTTCAGATTGCCAAAATAACAAAAAAAATTAACAAAAACATGTTACTAGTAATAGGCGGACACCATGTAACAACGTTACCAGAGGAGACAGTAAAAAATGAAAATGTTGACGTAGTAGTTGTAGGAGAAGGTGAACAAACTGCTTTAGAATTAGTCGAAGCCGTTAAGAATAAAAAGTCATTTAAAGAAATTAAAGGCTTGTATTATAAAGAAAACGATCAAATAGTTTTTACAGGACAAAGAGAGCTAATCGAAAATTTAGACATTCTTCCTTTCCCAGCGAGAGAATTATTGGAAATGGGTGAATACACTTTATCTGCTACACGAAAAAGAGTGCAAGGAAAAGCCGGAGCTGTCATTACAAGCAGGGGTTGCCCATTTAACTGTAATTTTTGTTGTAAAAAAGTATTTGGTAGAACCATGAGATACAGGAGTGCCGAAAATATAGTGGCAGAAATTGAATTAATAATGGACAAATACGATATTAAAGAAATTTCTTTTATTGATGATGCTTTTACAATCAATCGAAAGCACGTCATCAATGTATGCAATTTATTAATAGAAAAGAAGCTTAATCTTTCTTGGGTTTGTCATAGCAGGGTAGATTGTTTAGATGATGAATTATTAAAAATTATGAAAAAAGCTGGGTGTCATTCGATTGCGTTTGGGATAGAATCTGGTGATCAAAAAGTTTTAGATTCGATAGGCAAACAAACAACATTAGAAAAAGCTAGAGAAGTAATTACACTTACAAAAAAATATAAAATTTCATCTTTATGCGGTTTTATGATCGGGAATTTAGGGGAAACTAAAGAAACAGTTATGAAAACAATTAAATTTGCTAGAGAGTTGGATTGTACATTCGCCAATTTTGCTATTCTAGTACCTTTGCCTGGTTCTAAGGTTTTTGATATTGCAAAGGAAAAAGGTTTAATAGACGATAAAAATTATGATAGATATACAGCACTTTCTAATCAAAAACCAGTATTACCTCTGAGTGAGTTAACTTCTGATGAATTAGTTTTTTATCAAAAACTAGGTTATCGCAAGTTTTATTTCAGACCAAAATATATATTTAAAAAGATTCTTAAACTTAAAAATCCTGAAGATTTCAAACAGGGTTTTAGAGGATTGCAGGCAATATTAAAACATCAGCTACATAAATATACCAAATAGATTAATTATTTTTATTCTTTTTCGATAAAATCTAGGAGTTATGAAAATTTACTTACTTAATCCACCATTTGTTAAAAATTTTGTCAGGTCATCTCGATGCACTTGGATACCTATCGCAGGCAGCTCTTGGCCGCCAATTTTTTTAGCGTATGCAACAGGTCTATTAGAAAAAAATGGACACAAAGCTAAGTTAGTAGATGGTACAGTAGGAGATTGGAATTTGGATAAAATACTCAATGATGTTAAAGAGTTTGAACCAGATATCACGGTAGTCTATATATCATTAGATAGTTTAGAAAGTGATGTTAAAGTTGCCAAATCAATCAAAGAAAAAGCAAAAACCAAGATTGTGTTTGTCGGACCATGGTGTGCAATAGAACCAGAAAAAATGATGGAAAAATATCCAGTAATTGACATATTAATCAGACGTGAATTTGAATGGCCATTGCATCAAATTTGTCAGGATCAGAATATAAAAGATATAGGTTGGCTTGTCTGGCGCAACGAAAGTGGTCAAATAGTAACAAATCAAGACGGTGGATTTATGAATACAGAACAGCTTGATAGTCTGCCGTTTGCAGCAGATGTATACCGTCGTCATCTAAATATCAAAGATTATAAACAGTCAAGCTTAGCTTATCCTTTTGTTGATACATTGACATCACGTGGTTGTGCTTGGGGTAAATGCACTTTTTGTCTTTGGCCACAAACTATTCACAAAGATGCTATGTTTAGAATGCGCAGCATTGAAAGCGTAATAGAAGAACTTAAATTTATCAAAAACGAAATGCCAGACATCAAGGAAGTATTTTTTCAAGATGATATGTTGCCACCAGGTAGACTAAAAGACATTGCGCAAGCAATAATAGATAACAATATTAAGATGGAATGGTCTGGTTATGCAAAAACAAACTTAACTTACGATATATTAAAGTTGGCAAAAAAATCTGGTTGCAGATTTTTGCACGTTGGTTACGAAACAGGGGATCAGCAAATACTTAATAATGTAGACAAAGGAGAGATAGTTGAAAAAATGGAAGAGTTTACTAAAGATGCAAAAAATGCTGGAGTTAAAATACATGGAGATTTTATTTTTGGCTTACCAGGTGAAACTAAAGAAACAATTCAAAAAACCATTGCGTGGGCAAAGAAATTAAATATCTCAGATTATCAATTTGTTGTACCACAACCACATCCAGCAACCTGCATGTATAAAGAGTTGGATGGAAAGGGACTGCTAACAGAAGATGGAAAACCTAATTATCCTCACTTAACCATTGATCAACTCGAACATTGGCGTTTTGAAGCTTACAAGAAAATTTATCTTAATCCAAAGTATGTAGTCACACACGTTTTAGGTTCGTGGAATGATAAGGCAGAGTTTGCTCGTCTTTTTAAAGTAGCTTGGCGTGGTTTCCCAAAGCTTGTTAAAGCTTTAGTAAAATTTAGAAAAGCATAAATATGGAAAATGACAAGGAACAGCAGATTGAACTGCTGACACAACTTAAAATTGATTTGAAAAAAGATAGCTCCTCAGAACAATACAGGCGAGTTTATGATAAATTGCATAGTTTTATTTTAAAAAAAGGTTATCCGCTTGAAAATAGGAAACCCGGTAATTTTTTGTATGTCTCTAAAAAATATAAAAATTACGTTGCAGAAATTATTTATCGTCTAACACCAAAGAAATCAAAAGTTTTGGAGATTGGTTTTGGTGATGCCAGATTGTCTTACCAATTAGCTAAGAATAAACAATGTAGTGTCAAATCAATTGATGTTTCGACTATTGCTGTAGGAAGAGCGAAAAAATTAGAAGGTGATCTAGATTTAGAGTTTTTGTGGGGTGATGCAAGAGATATAAAATTTGTCAATGAATCGTTTGATGTAGCAATATCAAAAGACGTTCTAGAACATCTACCCTCAGATCAACATAAAAAATATTTTTATGAAGTAAAAAGAGTGTTAAAAAATAATGGTATTCATTTACTTTATCTACCACCAAAACTAGCACAATCTAGATGCGATTTACACTTAAAGGTATACAATACAAAAGAACTAAATAAATTACTAAAGAATGAATTTAGTAGTGTCGAACAATATTATGTACAACTAGCAATAATAAAAGTTTTGAAGAAATGCTCAAAAATATTTATAAAGCTTACTGTAGTAACCGAAAAAATAATTGAAAAAACTAAGCTGTATAAAGTGCTTGGGTGTTTAAATAAATTAATAATTCCTCGTTTTGTATATAAGCTACGAAAATGAAACAAGATATTTACAATCAGGAAATTAAAGACTGGGACGCTAATGCCAAATTCTATGTTAATGAAAATTTTATGCCTTATCAGGAAAAGATTGTTAGAAAGAAAATGTATAAGTTTTATAATATTGATAAAAGTCAAGCAGTCTTAGAGGCTGGTGGTGGAATAGTCAAATTACTAAAAAATTCAGTATTGATTGATTTTTCTACTAAGATGATTGAAGGTTGTAAATCAATAAACCAGGCAGAAAAATGTGTGCAAGGAAGCGTACATGACCTGCCATTTGAAAATAATAGTTTTGATGTGGTTGTAGCTAATGGATTGTTTCATCATATTAAAGTGCAAGGTTTACTTGATAAAACTTGCGATGAATTTTTTAGAGTATTAAAACCTAGTGGCAAATTATGTATTTTTGATAGAGCCCCAAACTTAGTACCTAAACTGATGTTTTATGTTCGTCAACCATTGAAATTAATACATAAACCCAAATCAACGTGTAGCACAACTAACGAAGTCCAATTCTTAGAATCAGATATTGAAAAAATTATCAGTCACGGTTTTAAAATTGAAAAAAGAATGTATTTAATTAATATATTCTTTCAATCGATGATTATACTTACAAACATTTTTCAGTATTTATTTGGAGCAAAAGCTGCTATAATAGTACAAAGGATTTCTATGCCACTTGCAATGGTAGTTGAAAAAATATTTTCATTTAAATTTTTGTGTGTAGAACAATGCATTATCATGAAGAAACAATAGAATATCAACCTTTCGTAACGATTCTAATTCCAGTTAAAAACGTTGCGCGTTTTATTAAAGATGTTTTAGATGCTTTGATGGATCAAACTTATCCAGCAGATTTGTTTGAAGTTTTAATATTAGATAATAATTCTGATGACGGAACAATCGAAATAGTCAACAACTATAACAATCCCAAGGTTAAAATTATACAAATTGGGATAGATTCACCACCAATAAAATATAACAAAATTATCCCGCAAGTTAGAGGAGAGGTAATTGGTTTTGTTGATGGAGACGCAATTGTAGACAAAAATTGGTTAGAAAAAGTAATAAAACCTTTGTCTGATCGTAAGGTAGCTGGTGCAACTGGAGTGATCAAAACTTGGAATACAGATAAATTGATTCCACGTACAATTGGTTATGAGCTGCAAGATAGATACGAAAGAATGCCACGAGCAATCAAACGTGCCGCTACTATGCATATAATTTACAAAAAATCAGTGCTATTAGAAATTGGTGGCTTTAAAGAAAATTTAAAAACTGGTTATGATTGCGAAATTGGTCACAGAATAAATGATTCAGGACATAAGATAATATTAATCCAGGATGCAATAGTATATCATCATCATAGAGAAAATCTAATTAAATATACTAAACAACAATTTGAATACGGACAATACGGAATTATTAGATATTTAGAAAAAATTAAATTTGCACGTGGTGATGAATTAGCTAAATTGCGCATAATAACTCAACCGCTATATTATTGTGTGAGTTTATTATTTTTACTTTTGTGGTTGATATTTGGTTGGCCCTGGCAATTAATTTTTGTCCCACCCCTAATGTTATTTTTAGGTTATTTATATGGAAGTACTAGACTAGTTATTAAATATAAAGATATTACAGCTTATTTTGTAATAGTAATTTTTTTTATTAGACCGATTGCTTGGGCTTTTGGGGCAACAATAATGTTGCTAAGAATTTCAAAAAATATAGTTGTAAAAATTAAAAAATATCTCAACCATTAAACTTGTAGTTTTTTTTAAGCTAACTAAGTTATAGTTGAGATTTTTGTTATGTAGATAGAAGTGGTTCTGTGAGCCAAAAATAGAATCCTATTAAAAGTGTAGGTATAAGGCTTACAAAGAACATTAATAAAGAAAACACAATTGCAGTTTCGCTGGATACAGAAAATAACGAAAATAGAGCGAGCATTGAAAGCTCTCGGGTTCCAAATCCAGCAATGGTGATAGGTATCATCATTACAAATACGCTAATCGCATATATTAGAATAAGGTAAAAATATGGAATTTGGGTGATACCCAGGATGTAAGCTATAGTAGATAAAAATAGTAATCGAAAAAATAAAGCGATGATGGTTAAGCCAAATATAGTTAAGAAATCATTAACTTTCATTTGCACAAGTGTAGTATAAAGTTCTTTTAAGTTTTTTTCACTATTTTTTTGTAATTTTTTAGGGACAATAATTAAAAAAGTTTTTTTAAATATTTTTTTAAAAAAGTTTATCCGAATCATCAAAAAAACTAGTATCATACTAACTAAAAGTGCAAAGGCAATAGTCAGAGTTATTATTTTATGAAAAGGAATAAATAATACTATCCCGATAATAGCAAGGATCAATAAAACAAAAATATCACTTAGCCTATCTATTATTATGCTGATTAGTGGCGTACTTATTTTATTGTCATGATGTTTTAAAAAGGCTACTTTACCAAATACATCGCCAATATTTAAAGGGGTTACGACCCCAAGCAGTAAACTAATAAACCAAATTTTTGTAATTTTGTAGTAGCTTTCGCGAATATTCAATTTGTTTAGTATGTATTTCCATCTATTTATTTTAATAAAAATTGGTAATTGTGCAATTAAACTGGCTAATACTAAAATTGCAATATTTAAACTGATCACTGTCTGGTAAAATTTTTCAAAATCAATCTTCTTAATGATGATTACGATAAATAAAAAAAGACCAACAATTTTAATTAATTTTTTTATATTGATTACTCGTTTCACACTATAAAATTATGATTATTATCGTTAATTATATAATAATTCAATGCAAGGGTCAATTTGCATAAATTAAGATTTTTCTGCTAAAATACAATTAATATTAGCTTTTAAAAGCTTATTTTTAAATTAAATTTCATGTTAAATAAATTGATTAAAAAAGAGCTAGATTTTATCGAAGTGGTACTATTATTTTTTTATTACATTGTATCAGTAGCTTTATTGCTAGGTTTGTTAGGATACTTTAATAGATGGTTGTTACTTTTTGACTTAGCAGTCTTTGTTGTTGCTTTCGCGTTATTGAGGATAAAAATTAAAGTAAAAAAATATCATTTCATAGCATTAGCATTAGCAGTATTTTCGCTAATTGGTTTTGGTCTGTTGCGCGGTTATATCGCAGGTGACGCTACCTGGTTTTGGCTGCCCATTTCCAGAACATTAGCGCAGATTGGTGAAATCTCAACCTCTGTTTCAGATTGGAGATGGATACCTCTAACAAGACAGCCAATTTTTTATTTATTAATTGCTAGCACATTTAGTTTATTTAATACATTTCAGGCATTTACTGCTTTGTGGATTCCTTTATTATTTTCTGGCTTAACTGCTGTATTGTTATTTAAGTGGGCCAAAGAAAAGGGTATTAAAAAAGAGTATTTAATCTTTATACCCTTATTGGTTTTATGTAATAGATTAGTAGCTTACTGGGGATGGAACCTGATGCAGGAATCAATAATTTTGTTTTTTGCTACTGCCTTCTTCTATTATTATGATAAATATTTAGAGGAAAAGACTAATCATAATTTGTTTTTTCTAGCCATAAGTTTTATTCTAGCTACGTTGTCAAAAGTTACTGGTTTCTTTTTAGTTATACCATTATTTTTTGCATTTTTAAAAAGTAAAAAAACCAGAAAATATTTTATCATTATTGTTGTAATTATTTCTTTACCACTACTGATATGGCTATTAAGGAATTTTATAATTTTTAATAATCCAGTTTTCCCAGTCTTAAAAGGAGTTTTTGTCGGTCCATACGATCAATACATGACAGAAAATTTAGATTTTAAATTATTTGGTGTTCCAGAACTTGAAAATTCAATACATAAACGTACGGTCCACGATATCAATTTGATGATGACAGCATACCCATTTATTTTATTAGCGCTATGGGGGTTGTGGAAATATAGAAAATATGGAATTCTTTTCACTTTATTTTTGTTTTTTATAATACAAGAAACAGTAATGTATGCTCCTTTGAATGCAGATAGAAGACATTATTTGTTTTTAGGTGTGTTAATAATTTATGCAGTATTAGGTTTAGAGAAATTAAAATCAAAGTTATTCTTATTGCTACTTCACTTGCTAGCTTTGGGAGTATTACTTAAAACTCCTTTGACAAGATCTACTAGCCAGTTTATATTAGGAGTCGAAGGTTTATTTAGTCCATTTTTGTTTATAGTTGATTTTATGCATAACAACCCTTTGGCAGTCTTAATAATTATGTTTCCTTTTTTATTGTACATTGTATATAAGAAATTTGAACAATCAAAGATTATTCTACTTTCAATTTATTGTTTATACATTCTCACTCTGACTTGGATATTTAATAAAAGTTGGGTTAATACTTGGCTGCCAATTTTGTTTATTTTGTTGTTTATTGCATGTTATGCAATTATTAGTAAGTATAAGGATGTCAACGTAAAAAAGATTTTGATACCAGTAGTAATAATAATTTTATTGTTGAATTCATGGGGCATGGCAATAGTTTATTATATAAATCAAGGAAATATTAATTTACCTGTTTCGCATGTTTATAATGGCAATCATGGTATTGTAAAGTATTTAGAAGAAAATGAAACTTCCCCCAAAGATAGTTTTTATATTATTGCCAGAGATGTTGATTATTTAATATGGTATAAAAATTATCAAGCGATGAGGATCAATCATCCAGAATTTAATCATTTAACAGGCTTAAGGTATAACGAAAATCTTTCTGCAGAAGAAATCCATTCAATTTTCATCGCAAGTAAAATAAAGTACATAGCAGTTAATAATTACATTTTACCGCAAAGCTTAGCAAATCTATTGGAAAAAATCAGAGAAAAACCAGATTTATTTAAAGAGGTGTTTGTAGAAAAGTACAAAGAGTATGGATTTTTTTATCTTTACCAAATTTATTAAATTATGCCCGGTAGTGATCCCGTAAAATTTAATATCACTATAAGGTAATGTAATAAACATAAATATAAGTATGATTAATAAATATAACAAATCCCATTTACGGGACTACTACCGGGTATGCCGGGCAGTAGAAATTCAAATAGTAAGTATATTTTATAATAATAATTTTTTTTATGGATAATTTTTTGAATGTTTACCACTCTTAATATGAACGAGATATGAACAAATATTTTTTGAATTTTCACTGCCCGGTATGAAGATATTATACATAACTGATATTTTTCCTCCTTACTCAAGTGGGGGAGCAGATAATGTTGCTTTTATTTTGGCGAAAAAGATGATGCAACTTGGCTATGAAATATATGTAATTTCGACAGTTCAGGATAAAAATGAAGAAAAAGAAATCGAATACGAAGGTTTAAAAATACATCAGATATATACGGATTATGATTTAAAGGTTAGAAACTATGTTGCAGTATATAATCCAGAGACTGTAAAAAAAGTAAGGCAAATTGTCAGAAAAATAAAACCAGACGTCGTTCATTTCCATATCGTCCATCTTTATCTTTCTTATGCTTGCTTTAAGGTAGCAAAAAAATATAGTAAAAAAGTTTTTTTAACAGCGCACGATATGATGCTAGTACATCACGATAAGTTTAGAGAGTACGTGCAAGCCAACGATAAATCAGATAGCCCCAAACTCAATTACAAAATATCAAGTTGGCAATTGTTTAGATCAGCTAAAAAGCGTTTTAATCCTTTAAGAAGAATTTTAATTAAACATTATTTGAAATATATTGATAAGATATTCTGTGTAAGCCATGAACTGGAAAAAGCTTTAAACGCAAACAATATTAAAAATACAGTTACTATTCATAACGGAATAGAAGCAGTCACAAACCATGACCAAAGTCAAATAGAAGATTTTAAGAATAAATATAATCTCCAGGGCAAGAAAGTGATATTTTATGCTGGCAGACTTTCGGGCTCAAAAGGAGGGGCAGTAATTGTTAAGTCACTTTCACTGGTCAAACAAAAGGTCAATAATGCAGTTTTATTGATTGCTGGTGAAAAATCTGGTTATGCTAATATTATTAGCAATTTAGCGGAACAATTAGAAGTTAGTAAAAATATTGAGTTTACTGGCTGGTTGCAGAAAAATGATATGTCAATTGCATATTCAAGTTGTGACGTGGTTGTTGTGCCATCACTATACTTAGATCCTTTTCCTACAGTAAACTTGGAAGCCATGGTCAATAGCAAGCCAGTTGTAGGTACAATATTTGGAGGCACTAAAGAAGCTGTGGTTGATCAAGAAACTGGATATATAGTAAATCCAAATAATGTAGAAAAATTTGCAGATAAGATCGTCGATATACTTTCAAATAATGAGCTGGCAGCCAAGATGGGGGAGGCGGGTAAAAAACGAGTTGAGGAAGTTTTTACATTAAACAATCAAGCAAAAAAAATCTTAGAATGGTATAATAAAAATAATGCATAAAGCAAAGCAAAACATAATTTTTGGTTTATTATTAGTTGCAATATTTATTTCAGCTGGTGTTGTTTGGTATTCACCCGTTATTTTTAAAGGCTATAACTTACTTTCTGATGGTAGCAACGTAATAGTTAAAGCAAAAAATTACAACCAGACTGGTATTTATGGTAGTGAAAATGATTTGAATGTGATAATGTCTTCTAGTCTTATAGAGCAGGAGGGGCATGAATCGCTTCAAGGTGGCAAGATTAACGGTTATTTGCATTCATACCTAATCAAATTTACTGGTGAACAAACCAATAGTAAATTAATTTTATCTAATATTGTTATACTAGCTCTAACTTTAGTTTTATTTGCTATTACTGTCTACTATTTATTTAATTTAACTATAACGATATTGTTTGCTGCGATTTATATTTTTATTCCTACTATTTGGTTATTACCACAATCATTTGCTGAGTACGAATTTTCTCTTTTTTTTCTGGTAATATTTTTTCTTTTGTTTACCATAGGTACCAATAAGCTTTCACTTAATAAAAAAAGCGAAGATACAAAAATTATAAGTTATAATACAGCGTTACTAGTATTTTCTGGAGCTAGTTTAGCTATGGCATGCTTAACAAAAGAAGCGCTTTTAATATTTTTACCTATATTGTTTTTGTTTCTATTAGTATATAAACAGTGGCGTTATTTGTTGTATATATTTATTCCAGTTGTCTTAGTTGTGGCAATCTTTTGGCTCCCAGGCTTTGTTGCCGGAGAAAATATATATCTTCTTTCTTTTACTAAAGATGCACCAGAAGAATTAAAAACTTCTGATTTTAGTTATTATGCAGAATTTTTTCCAGATCCATACACATATCATTTTAATCAAGAAGAATACTTAAATGAACGTACTGATTTAGCACAAAGTGTAAGCTCTATCAGAGCAGACGGTATCAAAAGAGCTATGAAGCTGGTAGGTTTTGCCGATGTAACATTGTTTGAACGCGTTAAAATTGGTACAGGTCTGTTTGCCAAACATTCATTCAGATTCTTATCAATTCCAGAAATAGGGGGCCCACTGATATTTATTTTAATGGCGCTGGGGCTAGTCTACTTGTATAAATATAAGAAAGAATGGTTTTATTTTGATGTCTTATGGATAATCGCAACAATGTTTTTATTGTCGTTTGTAATACTGGGAGGCAGGAATCATCTTATGGATTTTGGCTGGGTAATAGCCAGTTGTGCTGGCTTAGGCATCTATATATTGTCAAAAGCAATATCTTCGACACTTTTTCAAAATAAATATCAAAACATAATACTCATTTGTTTAGGGCTTATTGTAATTTACAACTTAGTTGTTTCCAGCCATGTTATGTGGGGATTAAAATATGATAACAGTCCAATCCCGATTTTGGATACGTATATTGAAGAAATCAAAAACTCAAATATAGCAGATGACCAAATTATTGCTGTGCCATTTGATCATCCAGATGATGCCTACTACATCAATCTATATACTGATAAGTCGCTGGTAGTTTTTAAGCAAGCAACAATGCAAAATCTTATTGAGCAAAATAAGGTTTCAGATGCTTTAGAAAAATTTGATGTAAAATATATCTTAGGATACACACCGGATATTTCAGCAAGGATATTAGATCAAGCCGAGGTAGGAATAATCGCGGATTCTACCATAGAAGTCAATTACGAGGATTATTCCTTAAGCAATAAGGGTTGGTTTATGAACTTGGTAAGATAGTTTTTTCACAAATCACGATATTATCAAGCCCCAGAATGGGGATTTTTTTGTCGAAGATTTTTATGAGAGGTAGTAAAAAACTAGGAATTTTGTTTGGCGCAATCACACCATGAGTAAATGAAGATATAATATTTAAATTATGTTTTTCTAAAATTTTTCTTAAGTATGAAAGAGAGAATTTTAATGATTTCCTTTCTTCTTTTTTTAGGCTAAATAAGAATTGTAGGGGATTGTTTCTGTTTGGTTCTGCGATAACTACATATTTTTTAGCTACTCGCTTCATCTCTGCAATTACTTTATCAATATCTTCTACGTGATGCAGCAAACAAGATTCAAAGACCACGTCAAACTCATTATCAGGAAATTCAAGGTTGTTTGCATCCATTACTTTTTTATTTTTTGCTGGGTTTGCGCTAATCATTTGGTCAGAATAGTCAATCGCAAATACATCGCATAATTTTTCAAATTGAAAAGAATAAAAGCCATTGCCTGTGCCTACATCTAAAAGTTTCGTATTCTCGTCTATTTTAATATACTTTTGTATTTCCTTTATTTTTGACAAAACAAATGCACTTACAACTGGATGTTGTGGACTTCTTCTTGTTTTTAGTTTATCTCGTTCCCAATATTTATTTTGAAAAATTTCATTCATTGTTTTGTTTTAGACTTAGCGGATATTTAAGACAATATGCCAGCCCAATAAGAGCAGTAAAGACTACTATAGAAAGTTGTAGGATACCTAAGGCAGTTGCTTTTTCTGCTGATAAACCAATCAGGCTGAAAAAAAAGATAAAGATTAATTCTCGTGTTCCTATACCACTTATGCTTATTGGTAGCATGTCTGCCGCATTAGCTACAGCAATCATTGGTATTAGATACAAAAAGTTAATATTAATATTTAATGCTAACGTAAGTAGATAAATCTGAATAATATATGTTATCCAAGAAAAGCTAGTGATTATTAATGCAGTAATGTAATCACGTAAACTATAGGTTTTAAACAAGGCAAAAAATTCATTGGTGTTTTCGAATATTACTTGCTTATATTTTTTTGGTGATATTATTTTAATCAAAATTAAATATAATTTATATTTGAATGTAATGTATAGTCCAACAACTGTAAGAAGTAGAATAAATATCAAATAATAAAATGGCTGAGCAAAATATTCAAAAAAGATTGCAAAGCCCAGTATTACCAGAAGTATCAAAAAGACTAAATCAGCCATGCGATCTACGATAATCGTAACAAGCGATTTTTTTATTGAGTGTTGATCTTTATTCAAGTAAAAAATCTTAGCTAGTTCACCAATTTTTCCTGGGGTAACTAAACTTAAAAATGCACCTACTGCATACATCGAAAACGACGAATATAGAGAGTAGGTGATATCAATCTTTCTCATTATCAATTGCCACCGATAAGCTTTAAGTCCGACCAGGATAAAAGACAAGCCAAAGATAGGAACAAAATAGATTATTTTGATATTGGCAATGTTTTTGAGTAATTTATCTAAATCTACTATGTAGATAATAATATACAAAAACAAAAAAACACCTAATAACGAAAAAAGGTATTTGAATAATTTTTTATTTTTCATCTCAAGATTAATTAAATTTTTAATAGGCTTAAGCCAACCTTTGCTTTGGCCTTAAATTCACCCCACGAGCTAACGCTGATAATTCTTTTTAAGATATATAGTGGTCTATAGTAAAAAGTTCTATAGGCTTTTTTTAGTAAGCTAACCAGCTCATCTTTTTTTAGGTTTTCTTCCCAAATTAATGGCTTAAAGTCTTTGGTGGGATTTTTAGCAAATTCTTGCCAGTAGTCATTTGGGAGAACACCAGATTCTAGACCCATTCGATATAGATCAGTAGCAGGGTAGGGGGTGGTGATAGTAAAATGTGCAAATTCTGGTTTTAAAGTTTTAGCAAGTTTTATAGTTTTTTCTATATCTTCTTTGGTTTCAGTTGGAGAACCTATCATAAAATATCCTAAAGTTTGGATGCCTACCTCTCTGGTCAACTTGAATGCTTTTTTTGCCATTTCTATGGTAATGCCTTTTCTTAAAACGTTTAAGATTCTCTGTGTTCCAGCTTCAACACCAAAGTGAATTCTTTGGCAGCCTGCTTCTTTTAGTGCTTTTAGCACTTCTTTGTCAACAGTATTTACACGTGTTCTGATGTCCCAAGTCAAGTCAAGCTTTCGTTTTATTAGATCAGAACAGATATCTAGCACTCGTTGTCTATCTGCACCAAAGGTGTCGTCGTAAATAAAAATTTCTTTAATACCAATTTCCGTACAAACTTGCATTTCATCAACTACGTTTTTTGCGGACCTGGCTCTAAAAGATTTACCCAGATGAGGTCTGTCACAAAATAAGCATTTGTAGGGGCAGCCACGGCTAGTAAACATTGTTGTGACTGGAAATCTTTTACCAATAGCTGAGCCATACTTTTTGTATGGCAGGAGATGTCTAGCAGGAAAGGGGAGATCGTCAAGATTTTGTATTAGATCTTGGAGCCCAGTACGGACTATTTGTTCATTTTCTAAAAAGAACAAACCCTTAATATTTTTTAGCTTGTCTTTATCATTAAAATTTTCTAAGAGACCTTTTAGCGGTAATTCACCCTCACCAATCACTACAAAATCTACTCCGGGTAGTTTAGCTGTTTCTTCTGGGTAAATATGTACATGTGGTCCTCCCAAAATTATTTTGATGTCATCGTTATTCTTTTTGATAGCATTAATTGCGTTTATCACGTCAATTAACGTAAAAGTCATTGTGGTAATTCCAACTGCGTCAGGTTTTTGTTCTTCTACTCTTTGTACCATTTGCTCTAAACTCAATTTTTCGATCTGGCAATCCAGTATCTTTACGTCATGACTACTATTTTTTTCTAGATATGAAGCTAAATACATCAAGCCTAAAGGAGGCATTGGATCTTCTTCTTCTAAAAGTACTGCAGGAAGGCTTGGGTCAATTACATTGAATATTGGAGGATTAATTAAAAGTATTTTCATTTTCTAGTTTTGATAAATTTTTGGAGCAGAATTAATAATATTTATTGCTTTAACAGTATCAATACTAATTTGATCTGTATACCATTTAAACGAATCGTATCGTGGTCTGTTATCATCTTTAATAAAATTTAATGCTTGTTCTCGGGTGATCATACCTTCTCTAATTTGATTTGATCTAAAAGTATCGTTTTCGGTAAAACCTGCTAAGGTATGATAAATGTAATTATAAAATGGTGCAGTGCCATCGCCAATACGCCAGGTGGATTTTGTATCTAGGGAGGTTTCCCAGTTGTATCCATCAATCAGGGTAGAAATTATTTTTTCTTCGTCCCAATCTATGTATTTGTATAAAAATACATAATCATGCTTCATCAAGTATGTAGAAAAAAATGCAAATAATGTATCAAATAAAGAGGCATTAATGTAGGCGGGATTTTTTATGAACTCCTTAGCGTAATATGTCGCAAGTTTAGCTTTTTGAGTTGTCGTCATATCAACCCATCTTTTGTTACCTTCATCTACACCACAAAAACCTGTTTTGAAACTTGTTTTTTCGAGCCTGGAATTTTCACAAAATATCATTAAATCAATGTCATTTTGTTTCATCAATCGATTTGCGTAATAAAAAAATTGTTTATCACCTGCCATAAACAAAGGAACAGTACCTAGATTGGGTCGCTTTAACCATGCAGAAACATTTTTTCTAATATATTCACGTTTTTTCTTAATGTCTGCAGAAACTATAATATGCTCAATGCCTAGCTTACCACAAATTCGTGCTTGGTTTCTCCTAGCAAGATCTGTTACCATACCCCAGTCGTAAGTATAGGCAATGGGGTTCATTTTTAATACTTTTTTAATATAATGAAGACCATAGGCACTATCTCTTCCTCCGCTAAAAGCAACTAAGACGTCTGGTCTACAACTTTTATTTCTGTAAGGAGCAACTTCTTGCTTTAGTTTTTCCAAACTTAGCAATGGTTTCTTTTTAAAATTATTACATATGTTGCATGCCCCGTTACTGTCAAATTTAATGCCTGGGAAGGTTTCTGGCAGAATACATCTCGTACATCGTTTGAGATCTAAGTTTTCATTATATTTAAGCAGATTTTCATTATTATTAATTGTGGAAACAATTTCTTCGGTAACAGTAAATCTTTTTTCTTTTATTTCTTCAAGTGCACCTTGATTAACATGATCTTGAAATTGAAATTTTGTAATTTGCAGATCGTTCAAATCAATTATTTGTCCCAAGCCGGCTTTAACTTGTTTGATAGAATCTGCGTTTAAGATACCCTTGAATTTATTAGAGGCTAATTCTTTTAATATGTATTTTTCTGAAGCAAAAATAAATATATCATTATTGATCCCCGTGCAAGTGTAAATAGACCCGGTATTAGTTGCAATTATCAGTTTAGGAAGTTCTTTTATCAATACTGCAATCGAGGCAGCACCTTCCAAAAGATTAAAGGTTTTTGAAACAGCTGAATCAATGGATCTATTTTCTTGAAGATTTTTCTGGATCAAGCTTAAAATAATTTCTGTGTCCACGTCGTAATCGCGTTTTAAATCAGAAAAATAATTCCACAGTGGTTTGGTATTAACTATTATTCCATTATGTACTATTACGTCATCACTTTTAATAACTGGTTGATTATTGTCATTATTTGTTTGCAGGCCGTCAGTTACTAGTCTCGAATGCCCGATTATTGATAGTGGAGGGTTGTCAGCTGTAGCTTCTTTAAAATTTTCTTGATATTGTTTTGATTTAATCAATCGTGTAGCTGGAATCGCTTGTTTAAAAGTATAAATATTTTGCTTAGTTTTTATAGAAATTCCCGCAGCTTCTTTACCTCGTGATTCAGATAATTTAAACAAACTATCTGTTAATTGCTTAGATAGTTCTGGAGATATTTTAGAATTTTGAGATTGCAGTACACCTATTATCCCGCACATAAATTTTTTATTTGAGTTCTCTTCTAATCGCAGCAATTTGGTCTGCTAATAAGCCAAAAAAGAAAATTAATATTGAAGAGATAAAGAGTAAAATCGTGGTATCGGAAATATTAAACATCCATAAATCATATACAGTAGAAGCACAACCAAGGGTAAATAAAATAACGCTTGCAGGTAAAAAAATACGTAAAGGAGAAAAAAGCATAATAATACGGAGTATCAACATGAGAGTTTTTACTGCATCAGAAGTTTTAACCATGCTTTTACCACCTTGACGTTTATTGATCTCAATGGGGATGTATTTAACGTTTAGGTTATCTTTAAAGAATGCCAAAGTAATTGTGGATGTCCAAGAAAATGCATTGGGTAAAATTCGGGCGTATTTTTGAAAGTGTTCTTTTCTAAGAAGGCGAAGTCCCGAATTTAAATCATCAATTTTTTTCTCAACTAAAAATTCTGCTACCTTGTGTAGTACTTTTTTACCTGGTTGTCTAATAGCTGGTCCTTGATATCCCTTTCTTGCACCTACTACCATATCAAAATCTTGCTTAGCATCTATTAGTCTTTTGATATCTTCAAGCTTGTGTTGTCCATCCGAATCAAAAGTTATGATCCATTCCGAATTAACGGCAGCTACACCTGTTTTAACAGAAGCTCCATAACCTTTATTGTATGGATGGTTAATAAATAAAATTCCGGGAATTTGTTTTAAAATATTTTGGGTATCATCAGTGGAACCATCGTTAACAACAACGATATTACAATCTAAATTATTGTTTTCAATATATACCTTTAAACCGTTTAATGTTTTTGCAATGGTATCAGCTTCGTTATAAGCTGGAATAATAATTGAATAAGTTTTTGTATTTTCCATAGTTATCTTCCTTTCCTACTAATCACAATTTTTATTGTTTTAAGTAGTATGCTTAAATCTAATATTAGTGATCTATTTTTGATATAGTACAAATCGTATTGAAGTTTTTGCAGACTTTCTTCTTTAGATCCGCCATAAGCTGGTCCAACTGTTTGTGCCCAACCTGTTAATCCTGGCTTGATTAATAATCTTTCTTTATAAAATGGAATTTGTTCAGAAAGTTCTTCTACAAATTGCGGCCTTTCTGGCCTTGGTCCAATAAAACTCATTTCTCCTTTTAAAACATTAATAAACTGTGGTAGTTCATCAAGACGAGCTCTTCTTAAAAAATTTCCAAACCTTGTAACTCTCAAATCATTTTTTTGAGCCCAAACAGCGCCATTATCTTCTGCGTTGTTAACCATAGATCGGAATTTAATTAACACAAAATTGTTTCCTCCAAGTCCAACTCGCTCCTGCATATAAATGGCTGGCCCTTTACTTTCAATTTTTATAATGACCGTAATAATTACCCATAGAGGTAAAGTTACAGCCAACCCAACTAGCGAAAGTATCAAATCAGCAAGTCTTTTTATACTATCATAACTTTTTTTACCCCCTTCAGTTAGGTCTTCTAAAAACCAATTATGCTTTATGGTTGTAACGGGAATTTTGCCTGTGATGCTTTCGTAAAAACTGGCTAAATTATAAAAGTTTACTTTTAGTTTTATACAAGAAAATAATGACTTAGCCAGCTTGGGGTTTGATTCTGGATCTATGGCAGTGATCACTGTATTTATTTTTTTGCTTTGAATAATTTCAAATAAATTTTTATGCTGTGAATTTGATGTTTGGTAAGTTCCAACAAGCTCAAATCCAAGATCAGTATTTTTAGAAATTTCTTCTGCTAGTTCTGCGGAGGCATCATTTTCACCTACAATAATTACACGATTTAATATTTTTTGTAATCTTACAAATTTTGCAAAACTTCTTCGCCACAAAATAAATAAAACAGTAAATATCACTATATCCAAAACTAAGATGGTCTGTGGTCGAATTACAGCAAAGCGATCAATAGCAAAATAGAAAACCGCAACTGCAATCAAGATGCTTATCAAAAAATCTCTATAAATCCTAGAATAAAAACTTTGTTTATTAATTGGTTTAAGTTCGTACCACCCATCAATAAACATTATCACTAACCAAAAGATAAAAACAATTGAAAAAGGTATTAGATGTGTTTGATAGAGGTCATTGCTAGGTTGTTCAAAATATCGTAAAAATAAAGCTAACCATAAAGAAAAATAGAGTAATATTATATCACCTATAAGCAATGTAACTTTTCTTAAATTTTTAGTCATAAATAGTTAAAACAAAGTTATAATATCTTATTTTAGCAGTTTTGGCAAGATTACAATGTGTACCCGCAGATTGCTGAAAATAATAGTTTTTATCCACAGTGGGGGATTGAGACATATCCCATGTTTTTTAAATGTATGTTATAATTTAAGTGTAAAATTAAGTATAAATTTATTACATTGATATATTAAAAATAACCCAAAATTAAGTAAAAACTATGGAGAAAGTTAAAAAATCAACTTCATTAAAAAGAAGTGCACTTGTAGCATTTATCTCAGTATTTGCTGTCACTATGGTCGTTGGTGCAGCAACCACTATTGATAATAATATCGTTACTGGCGGTACTTTAGATGTTGCCGGCGGTGACATTACTTTACAAAATGATGAAACAATCGGAAATGGTGTCAATGGATTAATAGAGCTTGGTGGACATGCCTCGACCACTGGTAATCTATATGTAAGTGGTGGAACTTTTGATTTGACTACATCAACTGCAACAACAACTACTGGACTATTTGTCCGTGATAATACTTATGCTACCTCGACTCTTGGCGTTGGCGGAGTTACCTCAGACGGCACTGTAGTAATTGGCTGCATTGAGCTGGTTGACAACGGCGGTCAAATATTTTTCTGTTATATCAATGATGCTGCTGATGGCATTAGTTGTTCGGTAGGAAGGTGTACTGAATAATTTGTAATTATTAATAAAAAATTGCTATGAGAAAGAGAATTACTAAAATTTTTATTCTGCTATTATTTTCTCTGGCTTTTACTTTTACGATATCTGCCCCTGTATCCGCGGCGAATGTTACGTTTTCGTATACTACTAATGTGTATTTAGCAGCTCTTGATATTACGTTAACTATATACGGTACTGCAGACTCAATTGAGGTTTCTGATTCAAATGCATATGTTACGTTAGATATGTGTGCGGGTTGTGAAGTTGTAGTAGAAACAACATCAAGAAGAATAATGACAACCGATTTGTCACAAAATCCAAATTTACTATGTGACAGTAGTAAATCTTGGATGACAATCAATACTGATCAAACCGTAGTGATTACACCCGATGCATTTGAAGTCTGCACTAGTTCAAGTGGTGGAGGCAGTAGTGGAAGTAGTCCAACAGTTGTAACACCAACAAATACCACTGTAGTAATAAATGATGATGCAGAGACAACAGATTCGCATAATGTTACTTTAAGTCTAGCAGCAAATGATGCTAGTTTGATGATGATATCTAACGACCCAAATTTTGTTGATGTTAGTACTTGGGAAGATTACGCTATAAGTAAAAGTTGGGCCTTAAATGCAGGCGAAGGGACTAAAACAGTTTACGCTAAGTTTAGAAGTTCAAGTGGTGGTGATTCATCTACCGTTAGTGATACCATCACCTATAGTATGCCTGCTGAAGAAGAACAAACGCCAGAGCAACCAGTGGAGGAAAATATTACACCAATAGTGGGTAGTTTAGTAAAAGGACCTGGCCAATCTAGCGTCTACCTTTTAGTTAATGGAGTATTAAGGCCAATACCAAATTCAAAAGTTTTTGGAGCAAATGGATATGGATGGGAAGATATTACCGAAATTAATTTAAGTTCATACAGTGTGGGAGAAGACCTTGGTTATCCGGAAAATTATAATTTTATTGATGGTATGTTAGTAAAAGGAAGTGATGCTAAAGTGTACGCCGTATCTAACGGATTAAGAAGATGGATAAAAACTGAAGCAGTTTTTACTGGTTTAGGCTATCAATTTTACAATGTACACAATATTTCTGATCAACAATTAGCTACATATGGATTAGGTGATGATATAATATCAACTAATAGTCACCCTGACGGGAGCTTAGTAAAGTATTCAACTGCTAATAATGTATACAGACTAGAAAATGGTTTGAAGCGCTGGATAACAACAGAGAATGCTTTTAACAGTGCAGGGTATGACTGGTCCTTGATCATTGAAATTGATGTAACTGAAACTTACGACAACGGAATGAATATTAACTAACAAACATACTTAAAATAAAACCATGCAATTATAAGCATGGTTTTATTTAATAATAAATATTTGTATAATTTGATTAACGATAAATTTTTGATTGAGTTATGTCAATTAATGATCAATGGAATGGCGTATTCAGTTAGCATATTTTATCGTGTTTCGTGCGGTTAACTGTGTTTAGATATCTTATTTTAGCAGTTTTGACAAGGGAGCTAAATTCTTGTAAAATATAATCATTATGCGCATTCCTAAATTAAAACTTGTACCTAGCTTGGTGTTCGCAATCAAGGCCCTAATGATGGCTGTTTTGTTTTTACCTTTATTTTTGCATAGTCAGTTTTTCTTTCCGTTTATTGTGCCAAAAAACGTTGCTTTTCGATTATTTGTTGAAGTTGCGCTTGGATTGTATTTTATTTTGATGATGGTGGATTCTTCGTACAAGCCTAGATTTAATAAATTAACCATAAGCGTAATAATATTTTTTGCAGTAACTTTTATAGCTAGTATATTTGGAGTAGATTTTTCTTACAGTTTTTGGGGTGATTACGAAAGAATGGGTGGGATATTTCATAATCTCCATCTTCTGGCATATTTTTTTATACTGATAAATGTTTTTAAACAAAAAAAAGATTGGTATCAATTTTTTGCCTTTACCGTCATGATAGCAATGGTGGCTTGCGGTTTAGGTCTTTCGCAAAAATGGGAAGTTAAACAATTAATTAAATCATCCGGTGGAGCACGTTTAACTGGGCCTATTGGTAATGCAGCATTCTTTGCCGGCTATCTTCTATTACATGTTTTTTTAGCCTTGTATTTTCTGTTTAAGCGAGGTCGTTTCCCAGCAAAGTTTTATGCTTATAACGTTTTAGCTTTTAATGTATTCTTTGTAGTATTTGAAATTTATAAAAGAGCAATCGGCCAGTATAGTTTTTTAACTGTAATATTTTCTCATGGCAAGCTTTTAACATTTTTTATAATATTTGATGTGATCGCTATTTATCTATTTCTAGTTGATTATTATGATATTGTTTCAAAAATAAAAAACAAAGTTGGAAAGTATCTAATTGCCAACACTCCTTTAGTTATTATTGTTTCAATATTCCTTTATGTGATTTATAATACACAGACTCGTGGCGCCTTATTATCTATTTGGGTATCAGCTGTAGTATTATTAACAATTGGTTTTTATACCGTGTCCGACAATAAATCGAAAACATTATTTTCTATTTTAACATTGGGTTTAGTAAATAAAGATAAGAGGAAGCAAAAAGTGTTATTAGCAGTATTGATCGTGATAGTACTTTTTAGCCAAGTTTTATTATATTTAGTTAAGGATACTTCGTTTGTTCCAACTGAAAGAACTTTATCAAGATTGTCTTCCTTTGTAACTTTAATTGCTTTTTATCTTTCAGTATTTTTTATCTTGATTATTAGTTTCTATTTTGAAAAAGTAAAATCGTTTAAGATTGTGTTGGCTGGATTGATTTTTTTAATTGTGGCATCTCCGATTTTTTTATTTTTAGCTCGTGATGCCAGTTGGGTGCAGGGTGTGCCAGTACTTGATACGTTTGCTAATATTACATCGACAAAAGCTATTACCATTGAATCTCGCCTTTTGACTTGGCGAACAAGTTGGGAGGGGATAATGGATCGCCCGGTTTTTGGTTGGGGGTTAGAAAACTACGAAATTTTATTTAACAAATATTTTCCAGTAGAGATTTTTAAAGATAATGGATCGAGAGTCTGGTTTGACCGTGCTCATAATATTATTTTTGATGTTACGGCAACTACTGGAATTGTAGGATTGATTAGCTATCTTTCTATATTTATTATCGCCATATATTATTTATTAAAGAAATACAAAAAAGAACGTGATGTAAGTACTAGTTTATTTTTGATTGTACTTTTGTTTGCATATTTTTTACAGAATTTGTTTGTTTTTGATACGCTAAATTCAGAAATCATTATATATTTAATATTAGCTTTTATTGTTTTTCTAGTTAGTCAAAATTCACATCAAACTGAAATTTTAGAACAAGTCAAGCCAAAAAAAGTAAATTTATTATTAATCATTTTAGTTTTCACACCTTTATTAATACTCATTTATGGAGTAAACATCAGAACCCTGCAAGCTAATCATATGGTATTTGAATCAATCATAGCACAGAAAGAAAATGATCAAGTAGTATATAAAAAAGATATAATCATCAAACTAATTGATGCATCCGAAATTGTACCTATTGGTAAATATGAGATACGAGAACAACTGATTACTTATATCAATAGTTTGCTTCGTAGTGAAAATATTGCTAAAGAAGATGTTTTAGAAGGTTTAGAAATAGCAATAATTGAAGCAAAAAAAACAATTGATGACCGGTCTAACGACATAAGAGCTTATTTATATTTGGCCAATTTATATAATGGATCTGTAGAATATGATAATAGCCATCCCGAAAAAACAATCGATTTGCTAGAAGATGTAATCTATCTAAGCCCAAACAGGACATCAGTCTATTTTGAACTAGGCCAAGCTTATTTGTTTTTAAGTGATTTTGAAAACGCAATTATAAATTTTAAAAAAGGCGTTGATCTTGCTACTTGGGTAGTTGATTCACACTTAACAATGGCGGAAGTGTATATTATTAGTGAAAAATATGAACAAGCACTTTCAGAAATTGATATAGTCAGACAGAGTTTTGGCAATAACGATATTACCTCTGTGCAAGCGCAATTATTTAAAATTGCAGAAATGTTTATTAGAAAAGACAAGAAAAATGAAGCTATTACCATAATAGAAGAATTGTTCTTTTGGGCACCAACTAACCTTGATTATTTATCTAGCCTTACACAACTCTACGCTCAAACAGGCGAAATTGAAAAAGCAAAAGAAACTGCAAATAAAATAATCGAAATTGATCCAATGGCAAAAGATCAGGTTGAAGCTTTTTTTAACACGCTATCTGATTCAAACTAATTTAAGCAATTATGAGTTTGTATAAATATAGAAGCATAGTTATAATTTTTGTGATAAGCTTCTTTTTTTTATCGTTAAATTTTGTAGTTGCTCAAAGTAAGCATGATTCAGATCTAAATAATGAATTAATTGTAAGATTAAAAACTGGTAGCTTGTATAAAATTTCATTTGAAAATGATATTGAATTAGATACAATTATTTCGTCATATCTAAACGATCCGAACGTAGATTATGTTGAACCTAATTACCAATACAACATCACAGCTTTTCCTAACGACGAATATTATAATAATCAAATTTATTTAAGAAAGATTAATGCAAAAAGTGCATGGTCTAAGGAACTATTAGAAAAACAACTTCATGGTATTAATAATAAAGTTGTGATAGCTGTAATCGATACAGGTGTTGATACAGATCATCCTGATCTAAAAAACCAGATGTGGCAAAATAATAAAGAAATTGCAGGAAACAATAGAGATGACGATTCCAATGGTTATGTTGATGATATTTTTGGTTGGGATTTTGTAAACAAAATCCCTGATCCTAATCCTAAGTTTGGATTGCGCTATACCAAAGACGGCATTAACCATGGCACATTGGTAGCAGGTATTGCCGCAGCAGCTGGGAATAATAACGAAGGCGTTGCTGGTATAAGTTGGGATGCAGAAATTATGGCCCTAAGAGCATTAGATAGTGTGGGTAGAGGTAATCTTTATGATGTTTCTTTGGCAGTTGCTTACGCCAGGGAAAATGGTGCAGATATCATTAATATGAGTTTTGTTGGTTTAGATTATAGCCAAGCACTTTATGATGAAATAAAGAAAGCTTATGACGATGGCATAGTAATTGTTGCAGCCGCTGGTAACACTGATTCATCTATTCAGGGAATTAATCTTGACGAAACAAAAAGTTACCCAGTTTGCTACGATGGAGAAAATGGTGAAAATATGGTAATTGGTGTTGCTTCAGTTGATGATCAGGATCTTAAAGCAGGATTTTCTAATTATGGAAATAGTTGTATTGATATTTCTGCTCCTGGAGAGAACTTTTTTGGTTTAAGTGTGTATAATCCAAAAGAATATGGATACAGTAATTTTTACGATGGCAATTGGTCGGGCACATCTGTTTCTGCGCCACTAGTAGCAGGTACAATGGCAATTTTAAAATCTCTCAATGCTAATTTGATAAATACTGATTTAGAGAAGTTAGTTCTTGATAATGCAGATAATATAAATACTTTAAATCTTGAATATATTGGAAAGTTAGGATTAGGTAGATTAAATATATATCGCGCAGTTAATGCACTGTCATCGTATGCCTCTTCTGGCAATGACGGTGATCCCAAGAAAGCAGATCAAGATGTACGCATTGTAGCTGGTTTAGGTTTTGGTTCTGTACCACAGGTAAAAATATTCAATTTACAAAACGAATATCTAAGAGGTTTTTATCCATACGCAGTAAATTTTAATGGTGCAGTCAATGTTGCAACAGGAGATGTGGATGGTGATGGTAAATCAGAAATTATTACAAGTATGGGAGAAGGTGGTGTATCACAAATAAAAGTTTTTGATGAATTTGGTAATTTAGAAAATAATTTTTTTGCGTATAATCGTTACTTTAAGGGAGGAGTAAATATTGCTGTTGGTGACATCAATAAAGATAATGTTGATGAAATAATTACGGGTGCAGGACCAGGTGGTGGACCTCACGTTAGAGTGTTTGATAATAAAGGTAATCTAAAATCAGAATTTTTTGCTTATGTGCCAGGTTTTGTAGGTGGTGTTAACGTAGCGGTCGGAGATGTAGATGGTGATAAAAAAAATGAAATAATCACAGGTGCAGGACCAGGTGGTGGACCTCACGTTAGAGTGTTTGATCAATACGGAAATATTAAGAGACAATTCTTTGCTTATCAAAATAATTTTACTGGTGGTGTAAAAGTTGCGTCTGGAGACGTAGATGGTGTTGGTATCAACGAGGTTATTACAGTTACAGCATCACAGGGCTCTCCCCATGTTAAGATTTTTACTTTTAGCGGAAATTTACTATATGATTTTTACGCTTTTCATGATTTCAATAATGGTTTAAACATCACGTCTGCTGATATCAATGGTGATGATACAGAAGAAATTATTGTAGCAAAAAATAAGGGTGGAAATTCAGAAGTAATATTTTTTAATCAACGTGGTGTAAAAAATAAGCAAATGATACTGCATAGCGCAACATATCTCGGTGGTGTTCGACCTGCAATCTTAAAATAGCCATGTTAAAACAAAATCTAAAACAATTTTTGTATTTTACTGTGGTAGGAGCATCAATAGCGGTTGTTGATTTTGGATTAACATTTTTGTTAAAGGATGTTTTTGAAATTAATCAATACTTGTCTAATACCGTTGCTTTAACAACTGCAATATTTTCGAAATTTTTCCTACATCGTTATTGGGTATTTAAAGAAGCAGCAGATAGTAATAAATCTAAAGAGCATACAAAATTTATAAAATTCTTGCTCGTGAATGCTACAGGAGTATTAATAAATAACTTAGTTATATATTTACTTTCTTCCGTACAGCTCTTTGATCAATATTGGTTCTATGTTAGCAAAATAATAGCAACAGCTGTTGTGTTGCTATGGAATTTTTTTGTAAATAAATTTTGGACATTTAAACCACACAAGCATGAAGAAGGAAAATTATAAATTTTGGGAGAGAAAGATAATCAAAGAAATTAACAAGCTCTGGGAAAGAAGTGATAAATTTTTACCTTGCCATGGCCCCACGCATCATATCAGGGTTTGGAAAATGGCAGAAAAGTTTGGATTAAAGAAAAAGGCAGATCTGGAAATTTTAGTTGCTTGCTGTCTATTACACGATATCGTTGCTTTTAATAAAACTCCAATTAAAAATCACGATGTCGCATCTGCTAAAATTGCTAAAAAGATATTAAAAGAAATAAAATATCCACCAGAAAAAATTAATATAGTTTATCAAGCAATCTCAAGCCATACCAGTATAAAAAAGCAGTTAGGTGGATTGGAAGGAAAAATCATGAGCAGTTTTGATAAGGTGGATGCTTTTGGTGCAATTGGTGTTTACAGAATAATAACACCCATGACAATACGGGGATATAATATTGATACAATAGTCAGATGGTTTGGAACAGGAAAAAAATTACAGAGTAAATGGGATTCAATTGAATTTTCTGAAATACAAAGAGAGTACAGAAAGGATTATCTGTATACTGTAGATTTTTTCAAAAACTTAGTTAAATATAATTAAAGAAGAGTTTGCCAAAATAGACAAAATTAGGCTATAATAAAAGAAATTAACTTACAAAATATGGCAAAAAAAGCAATATTTGATAAAAAAAATGTGATTGTAACTGGTGGAGCTGGCTTTGTGGGCTCTCATTTGTGCGAAGAATTACTAAAAACTAGCAAGGTGATATGTATCGATAATTTTATTTCTGGTGATGAAAAAAATATTGATAATTTGCTGCAAGATCCAGATTTTAAATTTATTAAACATGATTTAATTGAAGATATCGATCTTGAAAGTTTTTCCGAATTAGAGGTATTTAAAGTTAAGTTTCAAGGTATACAAGAAATTTATCATTTAGCTTGTCCAACATCTGCTAAGAATTTTGAAAAAACAAAAATTGAAACTTTACTAAGTAGTTGTTTGGCAACAAAACATGCGTTAGATTTGGCAGTAAAATACAAAGCAAAAATATTATTTACATCATCTTCTGTTGTTTATGGTCCAAGAGGCGAAGAACAGAAAAATTTTACAGAAGATCATATTGGTAATGTTGATTTGCTTTCACCACGTGCATGTTACGACGAAGGTAAACGTTTTGCAGAAACCATGGTTTCTACATATCGCGATGTATACAATATTGATGCAAAAATTGCCAGAATTTTTAGAACTTATGGCCCAAGACTAAAATTAGATGATGGACAAATGATACCTGATTTTGTAGATAACGCACTTGACAATCAAGATATTATTATTTATGGTGATGAAAATTTTACAACTTCCTTGTGTTATGTGTCAGATATTATCACAGGATTAATTAAAATGATGTCTTCTACTGTTTCAGACCCAGTAAATTTAGGAAGTGATATTGAATATAAACTTTCTGATGTTGCAAAAAAGATCATAGAGATGACTGGATCAAAGTCAAAAATTAAATTTGAAAAACCACTTTTATTTATGTCACCTTTAGGCTTACCTAATATCAGCACTGCAAAAACAAAATTGAGTTGGTTTCCGGTGGTAAGATTAGAGGATGGAATATCTAAAACTATTGATTACCTTAAAGCAGCTAAGGGTTTACTGGATGTAACTAAAAAATAATTTTGTTATGCCCGGTAGTGATCCCATAAAAATTAATATCACTATTGAACAACTAAATAAATCAAATATGTAAGGATATGAGTATGGTTAATAAAAATTATAAATTCCATTTACGGGACTACTACCGGGTATGCTTATATTAATTGTTGTTCCTGCCTATAACGAGGAAAAAATGGTTGGTGAAGTAGTTAAAGGTTTAAATGAATTTAATTACGAAGTAGTGGTAGTTGATGATGGGTCAAAAGACAATACAAGTCAAATTGCTAAAAATGCTGGTGCCGTAGTCTTACGGCATTTTATAAATAGGGGCCAGGGCGCAGCTTTACAGACAGGATTTGATTATGCAAAAAAAGTGGGCGCAGATATCGTCGTAACTTTTGATGCAGACGGACAAAATAAACCAGAGGAAGTTGCAAAAATTATTGAACCTTTACTCATTGGACAAATAGATGTAGCTTTAGGTTCTAGATTTATGGAAAGAAAGTCTAATGTTCCACTAATAAAAAAAATAGTATTACGTGGTGGAATATTATTTGAGAGACTTTTTGTAGGTGTAAAATTATCAGATGCACATAATGGTTTTAGAGCATTTTCAAAAAAAGCAATTAATCTAATAGAATTAAATCAGGATAAAATGGCGCATGCAACAGAAGTGATTCAAGAAATAAAAAAACATAAATTAAAATTTCAAGAAGTACCAGTAACTATGCGCTATACTGAATATTCAAAACAAAAAGGTCAAAGCGTGTTTAATTCGATTAAAATAGTATCCGATCTATTTTTAAGTAAAGTAATATCAAAAAAATAATATGATTATCAAAGTCTTAGTAGTATTTTTTGTAATATTTGCTATTTGGCGAACACTGCTTAAGCTAAAAAAACAAGAACTTCGAATTGGAGAAGCAATTGTTTGGGTAGTATTTTGGTTAGCTGTTGCTGTAGTAGCTATCACACCGCAAACTACCGATATTATTGCACAATTTGTTGGGGTTAGTAGAGGTATTGATCTATTAGTTTACGTTTCAATAATTGTGCTGTTCTTTTTGATATTTAAACTAATTGTTAAGTTAGAAAAAATCGAAAGAAGTATCAGCAAAATTACACGACATATTGCTTTAAAGGAAAGTGATGAAGGAAAGGAAGAGAAAGAGTAGTGATTGTAGAGATTAGAGTTATTATAGTTAGCATACTATTATCGCTACAATTAACTATAATTAACTAAATACCATGAATAAAAAAGTAGCCATAATTATTCTTGTCTACAATGGCCGGCAATTTTTGCCGGATTGTTTGTCTAGTTTAACAAAAATTACTTATCCTAAGGATCAATATCAAATCATTGTTGTTGATAATGCTTCTACTGATGATTCAGTAAATTACATAGTAAAGAATTATCAAAATGTTAAACTGATTAAAAATAGCGAAAACTATGGATTTGCCCAAGGTAATAATATAGGGATTCAATATGCAATCGATAAAGGTTATGATTATATTTATTTATTAAATCAAGATACTGTAGTTGATCCAAATTTTTTAGATCAAGTAGTCAAGCTAGCAGAAAATTCTCCAAAGACAGCAATCATCCAGTCAAAACTACTTTACTATAACGACAAAACAATAATCAATAGCAGGGGTAATGTAATTCATTTTCTTGGCTTTGGCTGGGCTGATGGCAATCTGGAAGAAGATAATGCATGCGATGTCAAGGAAATAAATTATGCCAGCGGTGCATGCATGTTAATAAAAATAACAATTCTAAAAGAGATTGGCCTGCTAGATAAAGATCTTTTTTGCTATCACGAAGATTTAGAACTTTGCTGGCGTGCCAAAATTTTTGGCTACAAAATAATGTTGGCAGCAAAGTCTGTAGTATTCCATAAATACGAATTTTCAAGAAGTATTACAAAATATTATTATATGGAGCGCAATCGTTACATGGTTATGCTACAATATTATAAGTGGCCAACATTATTTTTAATTGGCCCTGCAATGGATATTATGGAAATTGGTTTATTTTTATTTTCAATAAAATCTGGCTGGTGGAAAGAAAAGATAAAAGTTTATAAGTATTTACTTAATGGTAAGAATTTAGAAAAGATATTTTTAAAAAGAAGAAAAATTCAAAGCATGAGAAGAGTCGGAGATAGAGAAATGGTAAGGCATTTTGCTGGAAAAATTGAACATCAGGAAATAAAAAATCCAATAATTGATTATTTAGTAAATCCATTCTTTAATTTTTATTGGCAGATAATTAAAAGAATAATTTGGTGGTAGTTAATTCCAAAGAAGGACAAATTTAAAACGGATACGATTCGTTTCAATTTGTTTTAAAAAATTAGTATTATGAAAATAGCAATAATTGTTTCAACTTTTCCTCCATACTTGGCCGGTATAGGTAATGTCGCATATCATCAAGCTTTGAATTTGTCCAAACTTGGGTATGAGGTAGAAGTTTTGACTCCTAATTACAAAGAAAGAAAATTACAGGTTGAAAAAATGAGTGGATTTACTTTAAAAAAAATACCACCTTCTTATACTTTTGGAAATGCCGCTTTTGTTCCTAGCATCAAAGGACAGATAAAGAAAAACAAATACGACATTGTACACCTTCATTATCCATTTTTTGGTGGCGCAGAATTTGTAAAGGTTACAAAAAACCAAAAATTGGTTTTGCATTATCATATGGACACAGTTGGTCGGGGATGGAAAGGATTAATCTTTAAATTACATAGAAAGATTGCTTTACCAAAAATAATAAAACGTGCACATAAAATTATTGTTACCTCAAACGATTATGCTAAAAATTCATTACTAAAAGACGATTTAAAAAATAATCCTAACAAATACGTCGAAATACCTAACGGTGTAGATATTGAAAAATTTAGTCCAGCTGCAAAAGATACAGAATTAATGTCGCAATTAGAAATTGATCCATTCACTAGAGTAATACTATTTGTTGGTGGTTTAGATTCGGCACATTATTTTAAAGGTATCGAATATTTGATAAAAGCATACAAATTAATCAAGAATACAGAGGCTGGCAAGCAAACCAAGCTCATCATTGTAGGAGAAGGTGATTTAAGACCTGATTATGAGGATTTAGCGCATCAACTAAATCTATTTGATCATATTAAATTTACAGGAAAAGTAGAAGAAATTGATCTTCCAAAATACTACAACATATCAGACATGGTAGTATTGCCTTCGATTGATCAATCAGAGGCTTTTGGCATGGCCTTAATTGAGGGTATGGCTTGTGGTAAAGCAGTAATTGGGTCAAATTTGCCAGGAGTAAGATCGGTTATAGATGATAAGCAAAACGGTTTACTAGTAGTACCAAAAAATGAAAAAGACTTAGCACAAAAGTTAGATCAATTAATCGTCAATGCAGACATGGCTATGCAACAGGGAAAAGCTGGACGTCAGAAAGTAGAGGATGAATATGCTTGGGATAAATTTATTCAAAATATAGATCAACTTTATAAATCATTATGAAGAAAAAAATTCTAAACTGGTTATATGTTATTTTATGGTTAGGAGTTATTTATTGGTTTTCTAATCAGCCCCATCTAAAATCAGAACTAACCTATGCTTGGGATTTAGTTTTTAGAAAAATTGCTCACATGGCTGAATATTTTGTCTTAACATTTTTGTATTATAAAGCCCTAAATAACTACAAAATTAATTTCAATAAAATATTACTTTATTCATTAATGCTAACAATTTTATCTGCTATCATGGATGAATTCCATCAATCATTTATAGCAGGCCGTACTGCATCTGCTTTTGATGTTTTAGTTGATTCTGTTGGTGCAATAATTTTAATAATGCTGATGATTAAAAAAAGATATGAAAGTTTGTTTAATAAACAGCCTTTATAAGCCATTCTTAAGAGGAGGCGCAGAAGTTGTTGTAGAAAATATTGCACGTGGTCTTGCTCACCAGGGTGATCACGTTGTTTTGATAACTCTTGGGGTAAAAGATGAAGTTGAAGAAATCGATGGTATCAAAATATATAGAATAGCTAGTAGAAATATTTTTTCATTTATTGATATAAACTCAAAGCCATTTTTGTTAAGGTTGCCTTGGCATGTTATTGATATGTTAAATATTTTTTCAGCAAGAGCTGTCACAAAGATATTACAAAAGGAAAATCCAGAAATAGTATTTACACACAATATCAAAGGACTTTCTTATCTAATACCACGAACAATTAAAAAGTTAGGAATAAAACATGTTCATACAATACACGATGTGCAACTATCAGTTCCATCTGGCCTAATGATTAAAGGCCAAGAAAATTTGACTATTTTAATTAGGCTTTATCAAAATTTAACCAAGATATTATTTGGATCACCTAGCATAGTCATATCGCCTTCAAAGTGGTTGATGGATTTTTATCAAAGTATGGGTTTTTTTAAAAAATCTACAAAGATTGTTTTACCAAACCCAATTGTCGCTACCGAGCAAGTCGAATCAAATAATGTTGAACAAAACAAGATAAACTTTTTATTTTTGGGACAAGTAGAAAAACAAAAAGGAATTATATTTTTGGTTGAAGTTTTTAAAAAACTTGATCCGAAATTATATCATCTAAACATAGCAGGAGAGGGGAGTATGGTGATGGAAGTGGGCCAAAAAACAAAACATAACAACAATATTCATATTTTAGGCAAAATACAACAAGAAGATCTATCAAGTACTTTTAGTCAAAATGATCTACTGATTATGCCTTCACTTTGTTATGAAAATTCACCCATGGTGATTGGTGAGGCATTGTCACATGGAGTACCGGTTATAGCTACAAATATTGGCGGGGCAGCAGAATTAATCAAAACTGGATTGAATGGCTATATGTTCGAACCAGGTGATGAACAAGGATTGCTTGAACTATTAAAATCAATAAATAAGGACAAGCTCACATCATTAAAAAAACAGGCTAGATCGTCAGTAGAAAATTACAGCCTACAACATTATCTAAATAAAATTTTAGTTTTAGAGTAACTATTTAGTATATTTGAAAACATAAACACGTCCGTTGTCAATATTTACCCACGAATCTGCTTCTACTTTAGCAATATCTACAATTATATCATATTGCCACCAGTATTTATTGATGACAAAATAAGCAGTGTTAACTCCCATTAATTCCATTGCCGCGTATGCGGTTTCTTTTTTTGGCCGTTCATACGACATATCTAAATAGTATTGATAAAGTGGGTCGCCAGTTGGTAGTGGATAATAAAAATAAGTGTTTCCATTAATATAAAAATATTTAAAAAAACTAAATTCCTTGATTGCTGCAGCAGATGTCATTTGATTTGCAAGTACAATATAATCATCATTCTCTCCATCTTTATTAATATAACGCACTGCATTGATATCTGCTTGCGTTAAATTGTAGCCGCGATCTAAATGATAATCATCATCTCTGGGGTAAGCTAAATATAACGAAGTAGTAATGAATAAACTTAAAAATATAAGTAAAGCAATCTTGAGAGATTTTGTGCTATATCTGATTTTCGATGTTATTATATACAGAGCGTACAAAAAAAGCGGTAGCAAAAAGTAAAAACTAATCTCAAAAAGGCGTTGCGGGTAATTAATTCTTTCATACTCGATCAATCCTGGAAAAGAAATAAAGTTTTTAAGTATCCAAAAGTTAATTATAACAATAAAAAAAGTTAGTGGGTAAACTAGCAACTTTTTATTTTTGTTTTTGTAAATTAAGGTAGCAAGTCCCAATAAAGAAATAATAACAATTATCCAGTAAAGATTATTGTTATATAAATAGATTAGGTCAAAAATTAGGTTAAAATGATTTTTTAAATACAAAGAGGCAATATTTAATTTTTCTAAAATAAGATTTGGGTTTGATATTAACTCCTTGTTAATTGATGTAGTAAGTGAACCACCACCTGTTGAAAATAAAACAAAAATTAAAGGCAGAGCAATGCTGGCTAAAATTATGATTTCTAAAAGGATTGTTTTTTTAAAAAAATTAAACCAATCTTTTTTACTTTTTAGCAGATTCAGAATTATTAATAGTGCAACAAAGATTAAGATTGGTATGCCAGCAAGTGGATGTATGGCGAGTGTTGTTATTGTCAAAATAATAACAGGTATAAACCACTTTATTTCTTTGGTCATTGTTAAAGCAAAGCTAAAAAGTATTACTAAAATTGAAAAAAGATTAGCTAATCCTTGGGGGGTTGTCACTATGAAGGTAGAAAAAGGAATTAATAGAAATAGTAATGCAGTCACCACGTAATTCCTTTTATCAGAATCAAATACTTTTACCAATACAAAATAGATTGTCACAGGTAAATAAATTGCAACAAGCCCAATGAGCAACAATTTATCAACTACTTGAGTTGAAATTTGAAACAATTTAGCAAACATTGCAACTAACGAATATTGACCAAGATAATACAACGGCTTAGGATTGATTTGTCCTAAAGTAGCAATTACTTTTTCTGTGGCCTGGTGCAGGAATGGATCAAAGCCATAACCAAGCTTATAAACTATCATAGCTACTGAAAGTGTTAAAAAAGTATGCACACTGGTTAATATCAAAGAAAGCCAGATTTTTTTATTATAAAAGAGTAATGTCAGAAGCGTAAAAGTTGCCAAAAAGTAAATAATAAAAAAATCTTTTTCTACAACCCACCATGGAGAGCGGATTGCTTCAACTGTTTGGCTTTGGAATAAAAGCTTAAAAGAAGCGTAGGCAAGTAACAAGTAACAAGTAACAAGTAGCAAGGTGCTAATTTTCCACTTGGTATCATCAGCATTAGGCGTTTGCTCAATGTTCTTTTTTGGTAAAAAAATAATTGCTAATGGAATTAAAGTAATTAATATTGCTACTACTTGACTGTTCAAATTCAAGAAGAAATAAACTATCGCGCCAATTATTGATATTGTGGAAACTAAAAATAGCAGTCCAAAAACAAACTGCCAGATTAATTCTTCTTTGTTTAAAATAAATTGTCCTAGCAAAAAACCAAAAAATAACAGATATGCTATCCCAAAAATCAAACCGATGAATATTGATTGGAACAAAAAAATATTTATCACCAAAATTAGTGATAATACAAACCAAATGATTAGGGTTTTAATTAAAGTTAACTTATTTAACATAAGATCATTTTAGCATAGGAAATGCGGGTTGACAAAGTAGCCTTTTGATGGTAAGTTGGCAAAAACTAACGTGAGGGAAATGGTTTTGAACCAATTTAGGAGGATTCCAAGATGACACATGAGTGGGTAGACTTAATACTAGTAGGTTCCCGTGGTAGAATGGGAAAAATGATCAGTAATGCTGCCTTCGGCGATGAGCGTTTTTCAATTTATGCGGAGGTCGAGCATCCTGATCATCCCTCGCACTCTGATGAGAGCGAGGAGAAAATCGATAGCGATCTGAGAGACGCTCTTACCACTTACCAAGATCACGACGGAAAGGGTAGAGCCCTGGTGGTGGTGTCGGCTGTCAACGATGCTGATACAGCCGCGGGTCATGCAGCAATATGCACAGAATTCGGTGTGGCATATGTCTGCGGAACAACTGGGCTCGATGATATCGAACAAGAAACACTGAAAGCAGCCTCGAAGCACATCCCCCTCGTGTATAGCACCAATATGAACGCTTGGGTGATATTCGCTATCGGCACGGCAGTCAATTTTATGAAACTCTTCGGCAAGAATGTGCTACTGGAGATCATTGATGTCCACCACGGTAACAAGCCCGACTCACCCAGCGGGACCGCGGTGACATTATACGAAATGATCTGTTTGGTGGCAGGTCGTTGTGTCGACGTAGTAATCTTCGGCCGCCATGGCAAACTTGGACCGCGAACGTTCGAAGAAATAGCAGTTCATGCCCTTAGAGCCGGGAAATCATTTCTGGCTGAACACGAATTTCGTTTCTACCATCCCGACTTGCCTGAAAAGTTTGTAATCACACACTCTGCTCAGGCATGGGAAAACTATGCCGACGGGTTTTTGCAAGCAGCAATGTTTGCGGCGGAAAACCCCAATGGCATGTACACACAGTTCGATGTTTGTGGCTTTAAGATCTAGCCGTTTATACAGTCGTCGGGGCACATTCGTGTGTCTCGGCGACTCTTCTTTTTAAATAGCAATAACCCTGCTATAATATCTGTATGACCCCGTTAGAAATTTTTAAATTTTGAAAATATGTATTATGTATATGTACTATTGAGTTTGAAAGATAATAAATTTTATACTGGCTACACAAATGATTTAAAAAATAGAAAAAAGCAGCACGACAATGGTTTAGTATTTTCTACTAAAACCAGAAGGCCATTACAATTAATTTATTATGAGGTGTGTTACAATAAACAAGACGCAAAAGCTAGAGAAAAATATTTAAAATCAGGGATGGGAAAAAGATATATTAATAATAGATTAAAGAATCATTTAAAGAGTATAAAAATTTCTAACGGGGATGAAATCAATTAATTTAGATAAAAATTTAATCATTTTAGCACTTTTGGCTGTAGTATTTTTTGCTATATATTCCTACTTACCATATCACCAATTTGTAGGTGCTAAAGGAGGTAGGATCATTTTTAATTCTCCTGATGCAACAGGGAATTATTTTTTTACAAAATTGTTGGCAGATCAAGGTACTCTTAGATATTTTGAACCGTTAAATTTAGTTGCCAACAGTAATGTCCATCCACGCAGTGTTACGGTTATCAATTCTTACTTAGTACCTGTAAGTTTTTTGGGTATGACTTTGTTCTATGGTTTACTGGGAAAAATATTTGGAACTGGAATAATTATTTTTTTAACACCGCTAATTTCTGCAATCACAGTAATCTTTTTTTATTTATTACTCAAAGAAATATTTAATAAAAATATTGCGCTGTTTTCAAGTTTGCTATTATTTATTTTTCCTGCGTTTTGGGTTTATACCAGCCGTTCCATGTATCACAATGTTTTTGTAATTGATCTTTTTATAATCTCGATATATTTTTTGATTAAAACACTCAAAGATCAAAAAACAATTTACGTGGTAATAGCAGCTGCGCTTTTGGGAGTAGCTATTATTAGCCGGGTTTCGGAAATGCTTTGGATGTTACCAGCATATTTTTTAGTTTTTGCTTTCTTTTACAAACAAATCAAGATCAGATACATATATTCTAGCTTTGCGGTACTTGCGCTATGTGCAATTATGCTTTTAACAATTAATCAAGTTTTATATTCTTCACCATTTGCTACAGGCTATGAGGAAGTCCCTGCTGCTACTTTTCAATCTGTTATCAATGAAGAAGTTGATGAAGGAGTTACTGCGCCAATTTCTGTACAGCAAAGCTCAAATCCAATTGTTAATTTACTTAAGGGTTACTTACTACCATTTGGTTTTCATCCGCAACGTGCGATTTTAAATTTTTATACTTATTACCCATTCTTTTTTTGGTGGTTTTTTATTCCTACCTGTTTTGGAGGATTAATTTATCTTGTAAGATTATTTCAAAAAGAAGAAGATTCAAAATTTTCAAAACAAATACTTGGATCATATCTACTTATATTTATATTTGTTTCTGCGTTTTTAATTATCTATTACGGTAGCTGGCGTATTATTGATAGGCTAGATCCCAAGGTAGTTTCTTTGGGTACATCGTACTTACGATATTTTTTATTTATTTATATTTTTTCTTTACCATTCATTGGATTTTTGATTACTGAAATTATTAAGTTTGCTAAGTTAAAATATCTAAAACCAATTGTAGCAGTTTTGCTTTTGCTGTATTTTGCTTTCTTTTCAATCAACCTTGTTATGTTTAAAACAGATGAGAGTATAATAGCAGTCAAACAAAGAATTGATGAATATTATGTAAAGGCAGAAAAAGTTTTTGCCATTACCCCCGAAGATTCAATAATAATTTCTGAACGTTCAGATAAAATTTTCTTTCCGCAAAGAAGAGTAATGCCAAGCTTGCAAAACGAAGATTTACTAAGATTACTCCCCAGGGTTATTGACCAAGTGCCGGTTTACTATTATACATATTGGGCAGAAGAAGATTTGGCTTTTTGGGAAGCAGAAATTTTAAATGATTACGGGCTAAAATTTGTCGATAGGCAGAAAATATTTGAAAACGAAAGCTTGTATCAAATAAAAATTAAATGAAGTTTTGTCATTTCGACTGATGTTTTGGTGTATCTACTTCCTCCGAAGGCGTCTTCGCCGAGGATGGCTTTAAATTCGGCGAGCCCCGAAAATTCATTATTCGGGGCGAGGACGATCGCTTCGCCGAAATTTATACTTAAGTGTCAGCGAGGTGAGCCTTCACCGGGTGAGCTGAGATGTCTTCGTCGGAATATTTTTTAAGATAACCACATCCGTTCAGGATGACAATAAAGATATAAAATCATTATGCCAAAAATAGCGCAAAAATTAATAATATACCTATTCAAAATTATTTTTATAGTAGGAGCGGCTATTTTGATATTTTGGCTTATTGGAAAAGATTTGGTTATGTCCGGTTATTTAGTTGCTAATTATGATTTTTCTAAGCCCTCACCCTTTATTACCACCCTAAGGCCTCAAGGAAGAGTGTTAGAGCCTGTAATGGACTCTAATGGTGATTATTGGCAAAACATTATCGATGAGCCAATTTATTTTGATATGAGGATACCAAGGCATTTCGATATTGCTGAAGTAAGTTTGACATATAATAATTTAGATCAAGAAATATTTGAGTTTGGTATATTAGCAGACAAACAAAATTTTATTTTTGATCTTCGGCCAGTATTCAATGCAAAAATAAACAATCTATTAGCAGATAAACTAAATTGGTCGCAACTAGCAGAAAATGATTTAATATTGTTTCAAAAAGAAAAGAAATTTATAAGTATTGATGAGTTTGTCACTAATCCACCGGCATTAAATAGTATTGCTACATATAATTTTACCATGGATAGTAAGTTCGTGTTGCCTGAATATAATGCAGCAAAAAATAATCAAACAATTGATAGTTCACTGCGAGGCAACCACACACTTTTGACATATATAAAAAATGAAACCTTGAATTTTGAATTCTTAGTCCAAGATGTTAATCGTCATGTTGGAGAAGATTATTTAAGTATTGATGTTTATAATGATGGTGGAGATTTGGTCGTTTCAGAATTTTTAAAAGATGATGGAAATATTTCGGATAATGGCAACATGTCAATTGAAAATAAATTAGCAATCAATGAAAAAGATTTAGCAGAGGGTTTATACAGAATTGAATTTAAAGCAAGTAACGATGATATCTTTATTCGACAAATCAAAACAACTCAGAGTAAACTGGTTTTTAAAGATCATATTTATTTAGCTGATGATGTAGGTTATAAAGAATTAACAGGACAAACAGTTTTATATTCTAATGGTTACAATTTTTTTGCATCTACTCCTCACATAGAAGGAATGCAATCAATTAGTATAGGAAGTGAGATTCTAAGAGTACAACAGACACATCAAGATTTTGCAGTGCAAACAGATTTTGGTATAAAAGAAATTACCATGCCAAAAAATGATATAAAAATAACCACTCGTGGATTGTTTGGTTTTAGTAAAGACATGTTTTTCGATCCAGCACCTACTAGTTTAAAGAATGGTTTGGGTTTTGATGAAGAAAAAATTGAGTATGTGATCGCACGCTACGACGCGCCAAGTGATAACGGGAAAGTTCAGCAAAAATTGATTCGCTTTAACGATTTAGATAAATATGATACACAAGACAATCAATTGCATTTTGTAATATCTCTTCCACAAATCAAGGCAGGGGATGATGGTTTGATGATTAAAGAAATTAATATTGTGCTAAAAAGAATTCCTAAAACATGGCAAGATATTGCTTCTAAAATTAAACAACAAATTCTAGCATTATGACCCACTAGTAGTCCCGTAAAATTTAAAATTACTATCTAGCAATAAATTTATTTAATCTACTCAATATTATTAATAAAAATTAAATTCCATTTACGGGATCACTACCGGGTATGACCGGGCAGTGAAAATTCAAAAAATATTTGTTCATATTTCGTTCATATTATGAGTCGTAAACATTTAAAAAATTATTCACAAAAAATATTATGATTTTAAATTATACTTACAATTTGAATTTCTACTGCCCGGTATGAAAAAAGAAATAATTACGCATATTTTTAAGGATTTATTTTTTGTGTCATTTGTCACATACCTAGTTTTATTTATTATGGAATGGTATAAAACTGGTTTGGTAACTAATTATTTCAATATAAACATAGCCTTGCTAATTTGCATATTAAGTGGTATCATAACTGCGCTGTGTTTTCAAAAAATTGATAGACTAAATATAGTAAAAAAAATATTTTACTATTTATTAATTGCAGTTTTGTCGATAACCTTTGGAATTATTATATTCAATAGTTTTGCTAGCAGAGGCAGAAAAGAAATTATTATTTCCATGGTTGCAGTTATCGTAATGTCAATTAGCTTAGTATTAATTTATAAAAATGATTGACGGAGTTGAGATAAAAAAGTTAAAAGTAATGAAAGATAAACGTGGTTTTTTAATGGAGATGTTAAGAAACGACGACGAGATGTTTGATACCTTTGGCCAAGTCTATATGACTGGAGTAAAAAAAGGTTATGCTAAGGCTTGGCATTATCACAAAGGACAGATTGACCGAGTTACATGTGTTTTAGGACAAGCATTGTGGGTCATGTATGATGCACGAAAGAATTCACCAACTTACAAAGAAGTCCAAGAAGTGATTATGACAGACCCAACAACAAGCGGAGAACAAGTTATTGTCAAAGTGCCAATTGGTGTGTTGCATGGTTTCACTGCTCATAATTGTGATGAGGCGCGAATTGTCAATGTGCCTAATCAAAAATACGACTATGAAGAACCTGACGAGTTGAGATACCCTTGGAATAGTGAAGAAGTCAATTACAAATGGCCAGATGAAGTAAAAGACGGAGGCTAAGTCAAGTAACAATGTACAATGTACAAGTAACAAGTAATTATAACTATGGAAGATTGTATTTTTTGTAAAATTATTGCAGGCGAAATTCCATCAAATAAAATTTACGAAGATGAAGATGTCTTAGCATTTTTAGATATTATGCCAATTAACCCTGGTCATACTTTAGTAATACCAAAGACACATTATACTAGCGTAGACGATACACCAGACAAAATTTTAGAAAAACTAATAGTCGCCGTAAAAAAGATAGGATCAGCAGTTAAGGTAGGAACAGGCAGCCCAGCGTACAATATAGGATTAAATAATGGAAAAGTAGCAGGCCAAGTTGTGGATCATGTTCATTTTCACATTATGCCAAGAACTGCAGATGACGGTAAGGAAATGTGGGCAGGTGGTAAATATAAAGAGGACGAGGCAGAATCAGTTGCAGAAAAAATCAAAGAAGCATTATGATAATTAAATATCAAGCACCAAATCACAAATAACAAACAATGTCCAATGAGCAATATTCAAACGTCTATGCCATTTCAATTTAAAATTTGATTATTGGAATTTGAGATTTTAAAAAATATATGTCAAAACTCTTAGTTACCGGTGGAGCAGGATTCATTGGTTCAAACTTCATACACTATTGGTTGAAAAATTATCCAGAAGACAAGGTTGTGAATCTGGATATTTTAACTTATGCTGGAAATCTTGATAATCTTAAAGAAGTAGAAAGCAATTCTAATTATGAATTTGTAAAAGGTGATATCGGAGATTTAAAAAACAACATCAAATTACTCAAAGAAAAGCAAATTGATATAATTGTAAACTTTGCCGCTGAATCACATAATGGCAGAGCCATGATAGAACCAGATATTTTTGTAAAAACTAATGTTTTAGGAACACAAATGCTTTTAGAAGCAGCAAAAGATGTCGGTTTAAAAAGATTTCATCATATTTCAACATGCGAAGTTTTTGGTGATTTAAGTTTAGAAGAAGATAGATCATTTAAAGAAGATGATCCTTATCTACCAAAAACTCCATACAACGCATCAAAGGCAGGTGCTAATTGCGAAGTAATGGCATATTTTCATACTTTTAGCACACCAGTAACAATAAGCCATTGTTCAAATAATTTTGGGCCATATCAATTTCCAGAAAAGGTAATTCCTAGATTTATTACAGATGCTATGGATGGCAAAAAAATTCCTTTATTTAAAAGTAGCTTAAATAAGAGAGAATGGCTTCATACGCATGACCATTGTACTGCTATCGACGCAATATTACAGAAAGGAAAAATTGGAGAAGCATACAACATTGGTAGTGGTGTAGAAAAAACAATTGAAGAAATTGCATCTGCTGTTTTGAAAAGACTTGATAAACCTGACGATTTCAAAAAGTATATAGAAGATAGGCCAGGGCATGACAGACGCTATCTTTTAGATATATCTAAAATAAAAAATAAACTAGGCTGGCAGCCACAAATCGATTTTGAAAAAGGTATGGACGAAGTAGTTGAGTGGTATAAGAATAATGAAAAGTGGTGGCGACCGCTAATAGGTAAGGGTTTTGTAGAAAATTATAAAGAGATCGATAAAAAATGAAAGAATCAGACATATTAAAAATAATTTATCCTTCGGTTGTAACTTGGTTAGGAGATTGGGAAAAAAGTATAGCAGATGTGAAAAGATTGAAGCTAAAAGAAATTAGCTTATTTCTAACCGGAGCTAAGATTAATGAGCGCAAAAGGATATATCAAGCTCTTGAAAATACTTTGGTAAATTCAATACCGCATGTGCACATCAGACAAGAAGAATCAGAAGATGAGCTCGATTATTTTGTCAAAAATTATAAAACAAAAGCTTTTACGCTTCATTATCAATACATTGATTTTTTTAAAAATTCTAAACACAAAAAGAAAATTTATATAGAAAATAATTGGAAAAAGCACAAAATAGAGAAATTATCAAAACTTAACCAGGTTGGAGGAGTATGTATTGATCTTTCTCATCATGAACAGTTTCGACTTACAGAAAAAGAATGTTACGTTATGTCGCAAAAATCGGCTGAGAATTTTAAGATTGGATGCAATCACTTGAGTGCAGTAAGAAAAGACGGAGAAAGCTGGCATGAAGCAAAAAATTTAGATGAACTAAAGTATGTTATAAATATTCCCAAGAAATATTTTTCAAAATATATTTGTTTAGAATTAGTCAATCCAATATCACAGCAAATCAAATTTAAAAAAGAAATTGCTAAACTACTTTCAAAAGCATGGCAGAAAAAATCTTAATTTTAGGATCAAATGGCATGCTTGGACGAGACTTGGTTCAAGCATTTTTAGACTTTGATGTAACTGCGTGGGATATAGAAGATTTAGATATAACAGACAGCGATCAAATCGTACAAAAAATTTCTGAATTGAAACCGGAAATTATTATTAATGCCACTGGATACACAAATGTTGATGGCGCAGAAACCAACGAAGAGCTAGCTAATCAAATTAATGGCCACGCAGTAGGGGAATTAGCAAAAACTGCAAGCCAGATTGATGCAATACTAGTTAGCATAAGTACTGAATATGTTTTTGATGGTCAAGAAAAAGATGTATATGACGAAACATCAAAACCTAACCCAATCAACGTGTATGGTAAATCAAAAGCGTTAGGGGAAGAATTATTACAGAAGAACTGTCAGAAATATTATTTAGTAAGAAGTTCATGGCTTTATGGTAAAAATCCTCAAGTTGGTAAACCACGTGGTATGAATTTTGTAGATTTGATGTTGAAACTAGCAGCAAAAAATAAGCAGTTAGAAGTAGTTGACGATCAATTCGGAAAACCTACTTATACAGTTGATTTAGCTCAAGCAGTCCTTCAATTAATAGAAAATAAAAAGCCATTTGGCATATATCACTTAGTTAACGAAGCTGAAAAATTGGGAGTAAGCTGGTATGAATTTGCTCAAAAAATATTTGCTTTAAAAAATATTACGGTTGATATAAAAGCCGTGAAGACCGCAGAACGACCAGATAAAGCCAAAAGACCAGAACATGCCGTACTCATTAATACTAAAGCTGAAAAATTGAGCAGTTGGGAAGACGCGCTAAGAGAATACTTAAAATAAAAGCAAGCCCTAAACAATCGTGTTTCTTTAGATTGCTTAGGGCTTTTTTTGATGGGCGAGTTGTTGGAGGGTAGGTATCAACTTACTGGATATGTCACGCGGTCCATTATGAACCAGAAATCCAGCAGTTATGCCAGCTTTAGCTGGAGCTTCAATATCTGTCTTCAATCTGTCTCCTACAGCGAGACATTGGTTCGGATCGATCCCGTACTCTTCGCAGAATGCTTCCCAAAATTCTTTGTGGTACTTATCAAAGCATATCTCGAGTGTTTCTGGTGTGACAATAGCTTCGAAAAGTTTTCCATCTAAAGAGATAGCATTAATAATTTTGTGAGCTAGCTTTTCGCTATTGTGTGTAACCACAAAGTATCTCAGGTTGAACCAACTTTTGAGATTTTCAAGCAGTGGTCGTAGTGGTTGATAAGGTTTGACATGGGGATAAGGATCAATGTTCGCTGAGAGTACATCTAGATAAGATACAAAGTCAAACCCTATAATTTGGCAGGTTTTTCTCATGCCATGCACTTCCTGCAAATTTAAGAGTTCCTGTATCGACAGGTCGCTGTGCTTTGTAACATAGTCAAAAAAGAATTGCCTCATCATGAGGCGAAGTTTTTCTGAGCTATACAGTGTTTCGTCGAGGTCAAAGATTAAGACCTTAAAAACCTCTGTCCATCTCAATAGATTCACCTCCATTTCCTTTGGATTTTTATTGAAGTCAAAGAACTGCTAAACTCAATAATGTACTTTACTACAAAAAAACATTTTTGTCAACTAACTGTCAATCAAGAATATAATTGTGCTATAATTAACAAATTATGGATCCAACTATTAGAAAAAACATATATCCTGGTCAACACGTTGAAATTGTCCAAAAACACCATCAAGGTACTGGAGAACTATCCCAAGGTATTGTTAAGGATCTTTTAACTAGTTCTGCACAACATCACCGTGGCATTAAAGTGCGTTTGAAGTCTGGGTTAGTAGGTAGAGTGCAAAATATTTTAACACCAAAAAAGTAGTAAGTTGTAAGTCTTAAGCAGTAAGTATGCAAAAGTAATTTATATCTTACAGCTTACTACTTACTACTCATAACCATGCTATAATTAACTTATGGAAACATACAGTTGGTATCAACAATTAATAAAACCTTCGTGGTCTCCACCTTCTTGGTTGTTTGGGCCTGTTTGGACATTCCTATATGTTCTAATCGCAATTTCATTTGGCAAAGTTTTTTGGATGGCAATTAAAAAGCAAATACCGATAATTATAGCTTTGCCGTTTGTGTTAAATCTTATATTTAATTTTTCTTTTACTCCATTGCAGTTTGGTTTAAAAAATAATTATTTGGCTGCTGTTGATATCGTGCTTGTCTTAGCAACTTTGATCTGGGCAATGGTGGCAATTTATCCGCATTCACGCTGGATTGCTTATATTCAAATTCCTTATCTTTTGTGGGTTTTGTTTGCCACAGTTTTGCAGTTAACAATTACTTACTTAAATTTATAATTATGGCAAAAGCAATTATAACTATCATCATTTTAATGGGACTGACAGTATCAGGTTTTATTTTGTATATGTTGTTAGGGATGCAACCTAAAGAAACTCCCCAGCCAGATATCAATGTAGGAAAACCCAATACACTAACAAAAGAAGAGGCACAGCAGATTGCAGGCAACACCAAAAATTGCACAATGGCAGGTATACCCTCTCATCAGGATATTTTTTATAATGAAAACACAAAAACCTGGTGGATAGATATAGAAAGAATGCCAGAGTTGGAAAATGACGGCTGTAATCCTGCCTGCGTGATTTCAGAAGTTACCAAAAACGTAGAAGTAAACTGGCGGTGCACTGGTTTGATACAAAATTAATAGAAGAAATATCGTCAAATTAAAAACTTCCCTCGCAAAACGGGGAAGTTTTTTATTCGGAATATCTTAAGTTATTTTTTTCTAAAAGCTCTAACTCTATCAACCTCTTTAAGAAGCTGTTTTCTAAGCCTAATATTTTTAGGAGTAATTTCTAAATATTCATCATCATTCATTATTTCCATACCACTTTCAATAGTTAATTTAATTGGAGGAGTTAAGGAAATTGCATCATCAGCACCAGAAGAACGCATGTTAGTTAATTGTTTACCTTTGATTGGGTTTACAGCCATATCATCTCCTTTGGAGACATTACCAATAACCATGCCTTCGTAAACTTCAACTGTTGGCCCAATGAATAATTTTCCACGAGTTTGCAAATTATCAAGTGAAAACCCTAAAGCTTTTCCAGTTGCCATTGAAATCATAGAACCAGTACTTTTCTTTTGTATATTTCCTACATGGGGTTTAAAATCAATAACTCTAGAAGCCATTATACCTTCGCCTCGAGTGTCAATAATAAATTCACCTCGATAGCCAAGTATTCCTCTGGTTGGGATTTCAAACAACAAACGATTTTGAGTTTCACTTTGATGCATGTCTGTCATCCTGCCACCACGCTTAGAAAGTTTTTCAATTACTAGACCAGAAAATTCACTTGGAATATCAATAGTTACTTCTTCGAATGGTTCGTGTAACTTACCTTTAATTGTTTTTGTGATAACATGTGGTTGAGAAATTTGCATTTCGTATCCTTCTCGTCTCATGTTTTCTAGCAAAATTGCTATATGCATTTCGCCACGACCATGAATTCGATAGCTGTCCCCGCAAGAAAAATCAATGACTAAGCCGACATTTACTTCTAATTCTTTTCTTAGTCGCTCATTGAGCTGATTGTTTGTAACATAGGTTCCGTCCAAACCGGCAAAAGGAGAGTTGTTTACAAGTAAGTCTAAAGAAATTGTGGGTTCGTCAATTGAAATTGCTGGTAAAGCTTTTTGATCTTCACTTTCACAAATTGTTTCACCAATATCAATATCTTCTATCCCCGCAGCCATTATGATGTCCCCAGCATTAGCTGTTTGAACTTCTTGCCTTTCAAAACCATAAAAAGTAAAAAGTTTGGTAATACTTGCTTTTCTGTTTTTTCCTTCTGAATTTTTAACAACAACTTTTTGTGTTTTAGAAATCTTACCTTCGTAAATTCTGCCAATTGCTAAACGACCCAAATAGTCGTCGTACGCTAGATTAAAAGGTTGCATTCTAAGCTGAGCCTTGGTGTCATGAGGGGATGGAGGCACATGTTCTAAAATAGTATCAAGTAATGGAGTAATATCTTTGGTATTATCATTTAAACTTTTCATGGCTATCCCCTTGATACCAATGGAATAAATAGTAACAAAATCCAGCTGTTTGTCGTTTGCTCCAAGATCCATAAATAATTCTAAAACATCATCATGGGCTTTGTTGGGGTTTGCAGCTGGTTTATCAATTTTATTTAAAACAACTATTGGTTTTAAACCAAGCTCTAAAGATTTTTTTAAAACAAACCTAGTTTGAGGCATGGGGCCTTCTTGTGCATCAACAATAAGTAGAACTGAATCAATAGAACGTAAAACACGTTCGACCTCAGAACTAAAATCAGCGTGGCCAGGTGTGTCCACGATGTTAATTTTAGTTTCTTTATAGATTAATGAAGCATTTTTAGCATAAATAGTAATGCCGCGTTCTTTTTCTAGAGTATTGGAATCCATACTAACGCCATCTTCTACCATTCCGGTTTGCTTCATCATTGCATCAACTAAGGTTGTCTTACCGTGGTCAACGTGAGCAATGATAGCTATATTTCTTGTTTCTTTGTATTCCATAATTTTAATAAAAAAATAAAAGGCCGTTTCAAAAAACCTTGTTATCAAGAATTAAATATAGCAAAAATTATTTTATTTGTCAATATATCATGCTTCACCCTCGTAAAACAAAAAACCCTCCTGTCTCGCGGGAGAGTTTTTTGTATGTGAGTTTGTTATTTCTTTTTCTTAACCACTTTTCTGCCGGAGGCGGATCCGCCTTTGGCGGATTTCTTTGCTACTGGCTTTTTGGTAGTAGTTTTTTTCGTTGCAGACTTTTTTGGTTTATCTTCTTTTGCTGGCACTTCCTTATTTTCTGGCTTTACTTTTGTGCCTAAGGCTTTTAAAATTTCGTCTAGTTTGGCGTTAATTTTAGCAAGCTGATCGTTAGATGGGCTACCACCTCTTGAATTTGGTTTATCCTCTCTTACAAAGCAGTTGTCGCAATAAACTGGTTTACCCCTAGTTGGCATAAAAGGTACTTCGCATTCATTATGACATTTATCGCAAGTAGCTTTATACATTCTTTTATCCGCAAAACTAGATCTTTGAAAATCACGACCACCTGATCTTTTAGGTTCGACATTTTTAAAACAATCACTACAATAGATTGGTTTGTCACCAGTAGGTTTAAACGGGACTTCGCAATCCTTGCCGCATTTGTCACAAACAGCGTGGTGCATGTCTGGTCTACCAGAATCTCTTCTGTTATAACCACCCCCACTAGATCTGTTGTTTTTGTTGAAGTTTCTCATATTTTGTTTAAATTAGTAATTAATTATGATCAGCAGTTAGTATATATCTTTATTTGATAAAAAGCAATGGCTTAAGTTTCAATTGACAAAATAATCATATTTAAATAAAATTAAGCATTGTGATATAATTAGATCATTATGAAAGGCATCATACTAGCAGGCGGAGAAGGCACACGACTTCGCCCCACAACATTAGTTACAAATAAGCATCTTTTGCCGGTTTATAATAAGCCGATGATTTTTTATCCCATAACTACTTTGGTTTCTGCTGGCATTACAGAAATAATGATTGTTACTGGCGTAAATCATAAAGAAGATTTTTTAGAAGTACTAAAAGATGGTTCTGAATTTGGAGCGAAGTTTACTTATGGCTTACAAGAAAAACCTGGCGGAATTGCTCAAGCCTTAGGTCTATGTAAAGAATTTGCTGGTAATGAAAAGATTCTCGTTATTTTGGGTGATAACGTAGTAGAAGATAATATTAAGTCAGTAGTTGAAAATTTTCAACATCAAGAAAAAGGCGCCAAAATCTTTTTGTCAGAGGTAGATAATCCTAAAAGCTACGGAGTAGCAGAAATAGAAGGTGAAAAAATAGTTAACATAGAAGAAAAGCCAGAAAGTCCAAAAACTAATTTAGCTGTCATAGGTCTATACATGTACGATGCTCAAGTGTGGGATATTATTACTGATCTAAAACCTTCTGGTAGGGGAGAATTAGAGATTACTGATGTCAATAATAACTATATACAAAAGGGTGAGATGACCTACGAGAAGTTAACTGGTTTCTGGGGAGATGCTGGTGAGAGTTTTGATAGCATGCTTGATACTGCCAATTACTTGGCGAAGAAGTAATAAAGAATAAAAAATCAGACAAATGAATATTGTCTGTTTTGTTTTTGTTATTATAATCGAACCGGATGAATCTTACCCATGCTTATTGTCAAAGGTGAAATCCTTCACTTCGTTCAGGATGACAAATAGATTTAACGTATCTGCAGTTCAAATATCCCTTGTTGATTTCCCAACACTCCAGAAAAATATACTTTTTCGCCGTCATCACTTAAAAAACTATCATAAATATTTTCCATCTTTGTCAACACAGTATCATTTCTTTTATCCCTTGAATCCAGTTCCGTTATTTTTATTTCATTATTTGTTTGATATACTACGTATTTGTTATCAGTATACCAGAAAGCATTTAAAACATCCTTGCTCATACGATTCAGCAGTGTATTTTCTGAACTATCAAAATTATATACCCAAAGTTCAAAATCAGTATAATGTAGTAAGTTTTTACTTTCTTTGGTCCAAACCGTATTAAAAGTATCTGCCTGCATGATAATTGAATCTAAAACATTATCTTCGGTTTCAAAAACGTTATCATCTAATATTATTAATTCACCGCTTTGTTTGTCAATTAAAGAAAGATAATCAGATGGCTCAAGATCAAACGAAAAATTACTATTAGCTGGTAATTTCACAGATTCTATCTCATCTGAATTTATGGTATTAATCTTTGTGATCAAATTATCGGGTGAGATGTAATAAGCATACAAGTTTTCAATTTTAAAATCATTGATTTGTGCTGCAAGTATTCTGCTTACAATATTTGTAACTAAGTCAATCTGATAAAGTATACCAGCATTGTAGCCATAGATGACACCATCACCAGTATCACTCCAACGAATTAGTTCGTAACTGGTTTTAGTTAATTCAAATAAATCAGAACTTTCTAATGTATTTATGTTAATTACTAAAATTTTGGGTATGGAAGTATTAATATTTACTAGAATTTTGTTTTGATTAGACGATGTCTTAATATTTTTAAAATTAATATTTTCTCCAGCTAAAAATTTATAAACAAGTTGATCGTTTTCTGAATTTAAATTTAATAGCCTGAGTTCATATCTTTCTTGGTCTTTAAGTAAGTACAAGACACTATCCTTACCAGACAAGTACTTTATATCAACAATATCACCTGAAGTCTTTAAGATCGGCAGAGATTGTTTAAATAAAATTATTCCTTTAGCAAATGTAGTTAAGTTGCTTTCTAACTTTAAGGTTTTCTGCCATGAGTGATAACCTTCTTTTTGAAGCTTAATGTGGTAAAAATTTGGTAGAAAATTATTAATCTGTGCAGGAGTAGTGTATTCAACCAGATTATCATTAATATAAATTTTCGCATCTTTTGGCTTTGTTTCCAAAACTAAAATACCGGTTTTTTCAACCTTAAAATTCTTAAAATTAAATTTGTATCCAGCAGTATAAAATATCAGTATTGGAGCACCAATAAAAAATATAACAAAAAAAGATATATATACTGCTCTTCTTCGCCAAAGTTTCATAAAAGTGTTAAGTCTTGAAAATTACACTAATAACTATTATAATAACATTGTATCAAATTATCCACTTTCGTTACAGCATTGGACTATTATATAGCTTTGAGCGAATTAAATATATTATAGCTGATTAAGAATATGGAGAATTTCGAAATAACAGGCAATAAGCCACTATCAGGAGAAATCACTGTAAGTGGCGCAAAAAATGCTGCAACTGCCTTAATTGCAGCCTCTCTTTTATTTGACGGAAAAACAACTTTAGATAATGTGCCCAAAATTGAGGATGTTAATCGTATGTTAGAAATCATGGAAAGCATGGGTTCTGTAGCAGAATGGATTGGAGAAAATAAGCTAAGCATTGATAATGCCAATATAGATCCAACGAAAATGAATTCTGAATCAGTCTGCAAATTACGATCCTCAGTGCTACTTATTGGTAGCTTAATTAATCGGTTTCAAACAATTAAAATGCCTTATCCAGGTGGATGCCAGATTGGTGCAAGGTCTTTTGACACTCACATACTAGCTCTTGAGAAATGCGGTTTTGTTGTTAAACAAGATGAAAAGTTTTTATATTTTGAAAAGACAAAAGATCCACTGTCAGAAATTTTACTAACAGAAATATCTGTTACTGCCACTGCCAATGTTATACTGGCCATGACTGTTGGCAAATATAAAATTAAACTACTTAATGCAGACTATGGTTATTCAATACAGGATTTGTGTACTTTTTTAAATAAAGCAGGAGCAAAAATCAAATTAGTGAATTCACACGATTTAGAAATTAAGGGAGTAAAAAATTTAAAAAGTATAGAATATAATGTAATTCCAGATCCCATTGAAACTGGAACATTTATTTCATTAGCAGCTGCTACTAAATCCAACATAACTATTAAACATACGACAGTTGATTTCTTGCGACTTGAAATGGAAAAATTTCGTCTAGCCAATGTAGATTTCGAAATAAAAGAAGTAGGAAAAGCAGATCATTACAAATTAGTAGATATAGTAATCAAGGCCTCAAAGCTCAAGGCTGTAAAAAGAGTGCATGATATGCCTTACCCAGGCTTTATGTCGGATTTATTGCCGCCTTTTGCTGTTATGATGACACAGGCAGAAGGTACAAGCTTAATTCACGAATGGATGTATGAGGGTAGGCTAAAGTATGTTAACGAACTTATCAAAATGGGAGCAGATGCAACAATATGTGATCCTCATCGGGTAATTATAGTCGGGCCATCAAAATTAACAGGACAAGAAATGGAAATGTCCGACCTTAGAGCAGGTGCGACCTTGGTCATCGCCGCGTTAGTGGCAGAAGGTAAATCAAAAATATCAAACATCTATCAAGTAGATAGGGGATACGAAAAAATCGATCTGCGCCTAAATTTAATTGGCGCTGATATTAAAAGAATATAAAAAAATGCCAAATTTACAAAATCAAAATCAAAAACCGAAAAAACATCCTTTTAAGGTAGTTGTAATGATCTTTTTAGTTTCAGTACTAATTATTCTTGGATTTTCCGCAGGTTATATGTTTGGTTTGGAAGGTTACACAAAAAATATCAGCACCAAACAATTGCTTACTCAATATCCTAATGTTTCTGAGTTAGATGTTGATTTTAATTTATTTTTTGATACCTGGAGCCATATTAAGCAAAATTATGTTAAAGAAGATATTTCAGATCAAGATTTATTTTACGGAGCTTTGGAGGGGTTGGTATCATCTTTAGGTGATCCTTATTCAGTATTTTTAGAACCTGAAGTAGCTGCGAAATTCGACGAAGAGCTCTCCGGGTCATTTGAAGGTATTGGTGCAGAAATTGGCATTAGGAAAGATCAACTAACAATAATCGCTCCTCTTTCTGATACACCAGCAGATAGAGCTGGTTTGAAGGCAGGTGATAGTGTAATTGCCATTGATGGAGAAAGTACTTTCAACATTACATTAGACGAAGCAATAAACAAAATTCGTGGCCCCAAAGGTGAAGAAGTAATTTTAAAAATATTTAGGGACGAAGTAGACGAACCTTTTGATATCAGCATAGTAAGAGATAAAATTGATGTTGTTTCAGTTGAGTGGGAGCAAAAAGAAAATAGGTTAGCATACATAGAAGTAAAATATTTTAATGGAGATACTTTAGATGAATTTAACAAAGTAATAAATGAAGTTATCCAATATAATCCAAATGGAATAATTTTAGATTTAAGAAATAATCCGGGAGGTTTTTTAGGAACAGCCATTGAAGTAGCAGGTGCCTGGGTAGAGGATGATGTGGTAGTATTTGAAAAGAAAAGAGATGGCTATCAAGAAGGACATCGACCACGCGGTAGCGCGCCATTTAAGAATATTCCAACAGTGGTCTTGGTAAATATTGGGTCAGCCTCTGGGTCTGAAATCGTAGCTGGTGCTTTGCAAGACTACCAATTAGCACAACTTGTAGGTGAACAAACATTTGGTAAGGGATCAGTTCAAGATTTACGCAAATTAGATGATGGGTCTTCGATAAAACTTACTATTGCTGAATGGTTAACACCCAGCGGTTCAAATATAAACGAAGAAGGCATTGTTCCAGATGTTGAAGTAAAATTAACTAGAGAAGATTTTGAAAACGGGGTAGATACACAGATGGATAAAGCAATTGAAATATTGACAGAATAAATATGCAAAAAAACGAAAAATGGGAAATAATCGCTTCTGAATACGAAGTAAGTTTATTTCCAGTTTTTATGTTAGTTGATGGTTAAATGAATCAAGGAGATATCTTGCTTTCTGAAACAACTTATCCAGCGCTGGTACCTGCCATGAAAAAAGCTGGAGCAATTATAACAAATGTTGGTGGACTAACATGTCATGCAGCGATAGTTTCGCGGGAATTAAAGATACCTTGCGTTGTAGGAACAAAAATTGCTACCAAAGTATTTAAAGATGGAGATAAAGTAGAAGTGCTAGCAACCAGAGGTATCATTAGAAAAATATGAAGAAACAAGCAGAAATTAGAATTACTGGTAATGTTCAGGATGTCTGCTATCGGATAAATACAGTAGAAAAAGCTAAGTATCTAAAAATAACTGGATATGTCAAAAATGAACCAGATGGTAGTGTTATAATAATTGCTGAAGGAGAAGAAGAGAAGCTCAAATGTTTAGCGCAATGGTGTGAAGATGGTGTAAAATCAGCCAATGTTAAACAGGTTCAGGTAGATTTTTCTCAAGTTACAGGTGAATTTTCAGACTTTAATATTAAACATTAGCTATTATTGACATTTTATAAAAGGCATTTCTTGCAATATAGTCTTTTTTTTTATATACTTATTGAGGAATATGAAAAAAGCTATGCAAGTAATCTTACTAAGAAATGTAGAAAAATTAGGCGAAGCTGGCGATATTATCGATGTTAATATCGGATATGCCAGAAACTTTTTATTTCCTAAAGAATTAGCAAAAGTCGCAACACCAGAAGTTATTAAAGAAGTAAAGGCACAAAAAGAAAAACAAGCCAAAATTGCAGAAGCAGATTTGGTCAAAACAGAACAATTAGCTCAAAATATAGATGGCCAAGAAGTCGAAATTTTTGCAAAAGCATCAGACGAAGGAACTTTATTTGGATCAATAACTTCGTCAAAAATCGTATCTGTCCTCAAAGAAAAAGGTTTTGAGGTTTCTAAAGATCAAATTCTTGTTGAACATATTAAAGAAGTAGGTGAACATGAAGTAATACTAAACCTGCCACATGGCTTAGAGGCTAGAATTACTATCATTGTAAATAAACTAGAGGAATAAGTTAGAAAGATTAGAGCGATTAGAGTGGATGTAGAGATATTATTTTAAACTATTATCGCTATAATAACTATAATAACTATAATTAATTAAACAAAAATGTCAAAATATATTTTTGTAGTTGGTGGCGTGATGTCAGGTGTGGGTAAAGGAGTAGCGTCAGCATCAATAGGAAAAATTTTACAGGCTAGAGGATATAAAGTAACTGCCATCAAAATTGATCCATATGTAAACGTTGATGCAGGTACAATGAACCCAACTGAACACGGTGAAGTTTTTGTAACAGAAGATGGAGACGAAACTGATCAAGATATTGGAAATTATGAACGTTTTTTAAACCAAGATATATACCGAGCAAATTATATGACTACCGGTAGAATTTACGAGTCTGTAATTCATAAAGAAAGAAATTTAGAATATAACGGAAAATGTGTAGAAGTTGTACCGCATATTCCAGAAGAAATAATTAGAAGAATAAAAAAAGCTGCCTTAAAATCTAAGGCAGATATTACTATAATCGAAGTCGGTGGAACTGTTGGAGAGTATCAGAATATTTTGTTTTTAGAAGCAGCTAGAATGATGCATTTAAAAAATCCTTTGGATGTTCAATTTATAATGGTGAGTTATCTTCCTATCCCCGGCACAATAGGGGAGATGAAGACAAAACCAACGCAGTATGCAATAAGAACTCTTAATTCAGCAGGTATTCAACCTGATTTTATTTTGTGCAGATCTGCCAAACCCCTAGACGAAAAGCGCAGACAAAAGCTTTCAGTTTTTGGCAATGTTTTGCCACAAGATGTAATTTCTGCTCCAGATGTTGATTCAATTTACGAAGTACCTATCAATTTTGAAAAAGAAAACTTAAGCCAAAAAATAATTGCCAAACTAGGTTTGAAAGCAAAACCAAAAAAGGATCTTGGTGATTGGAAGAAATTAGTTAGAACGGCTAAATCAGTTAAAAAAGAAGTTAAGATTGCAATGGTTGGCAAGTATTTTGCAACTGGCGCTTTTATTTTAGCTGATTCATATATTTCGGTTATTGAGTCGTTAAAGCATGCAGCCTGGGCTAATAAAGTTAAACCAGTTATCGAGTGGGTCAATTCAGATGAATACGAAAAAAATCCTGCTAAAGTTAAGGAACTTAAAAATTATGATGGCATAATTGTACCTGGAGGATTTGGCAGCAGAGGTATAGAAGGAAAAATAAAAGCCATCAAATATGCACGTGAAAACAATATTCCTTATTTCGGTTTATGTTATGGTATGCAGCTGGCAACAATTGAATTTGCTCGTAATGTTGCCAAATTAAAAGATGCTAATAGTACAGAGATAAAACCAAAAACAAAGCATCCGGTTATTCACATTATGGAAGAGCAAGTAGAAAAGCTTGCTAAGAAACAGTACGGAAATACCATGAGGTTAGGCAGTTACCCTTGCGTCTTAGCAAAAAAATCTAGAAGCTTTATAGCTTATGGTAAAAAAAGAATTGACGAACGTCATCGCCATAGATATGAATTTAACAATGCTTATAGAGATAGACTAACTAAAAAAGGATTACTTTTAGCTGGTCTTTCGCCAGATAAAAAATTAGTAGAAATAGTGGAAATTCCTAAGCATAAATTTTTTGTTGGTGTGCAATTCCATCCTGAATTTAGGTCACGCCCACTAAACCCACATCCTCTTTTTGTAGAATTTATAAAATCGGCCAAGAAACACGCCAAAGGCGGATCTGCCTCTAGCAGAAAATAAAGATAGACAATAAAAAACAATCCCAAATTTAGGGATCGTTTTTTTATATAGTGACTGATTATTTTTTTGGAATAATGTTTACAATTTTTGCCCATTCAAGACGATTGTCGTACTTACGTATTTTCTTTTTGGTAAACTTTACAATTCCAGAAGTTGTGGCAAATAAGGTATCATCTCCGCCTTTTTTAACATTTTCTCCAGCTCGAAGTTTAGAACCACGTTGTCGCACTAAAATACTGCCAGTTTTTGCTTGCTGGCCAGCGTAAAGTTTTATCCCTAGTCTTTTTGAAGTAGAATCGCGGCCATAAGTTGTGGAACCGCCTGCTTTTTTATGTGCCATAGTTTAGTAGTAAGTTTTAAAGTAAGTAATAAGTTTTTAGGATAAAAATAGTATATATCAATTTTATAATGTTGTCAAGAATTTTTAAATATGTTATATTTATTGAACTAATTATGGGAGGGAGGAGAAATATTATGGGAAGAGGAATCGAAAAATTAAGAATAGTACCACCCGAAAGAATAGTTGATGGTACCGGCAAAGATATGAAACAAACTGGTCGTATCGTTGATGATTCTACTGTAGATGAGATTGTTGAGGGAATGACTGAAGTTAAGGATACTTTAGAAATATCTGAACAAGGCAGAAAAAAGTCTAACGAATTGAGAAGTCAAAAAGAAGAAAAGGAATAACTATGAAAAAAATCCTGTTGCTCATAGCATTGTTATTTTTGACTGGTTGTGCAAGTTCTGCAGCCAGTCATCTTTCTATTGATGTAATTCAGCAAAATATAGTGGTAAACTCTCAAGGTGACATAGACGATGCAATCACAGAACCTACTGATATGCAAAATGAAATAGAGGATAAAAAAGAAGTAGTAATAATTAAAGAGATAGATCAAATCGAAGACATAAAAAGAGAAAATATTTTGGATAATTTTGATCAAAATGTTACTTTTGTTCCTCAAGCACCATTTGCAATTTGGGATTATTTGCATGATGAAGCTTGTGAAGAGGCCTCCATGATAATGGCAGTAAAGCATTACAATGGCGAATCGCTAGACGCAATTATTATGGAACGTGAAATTCAAGCACTTGTAGCATGGGAAGAAGAAAGAGAATATAATGTAGATTTAACTGCGCTAGAAACAAAAACCATTCTTAAAGAATATTTTGGTTTTGATTCAACAATATCAACAGAAGTAACTGTAAAAAATATTAAAGAAATTTTACAACAAGAAAAATTAATTCTTGTTCCAGCAGCAGGACGGCTTTTAGGTAATCCGAACTTTCATTATCCTGGTCCAATCTTTCATATGCTTATGATTAGAGGTTTTGATGAAGATGAATTCATAACTAATGATCCTGGAACCAGAAATGGCGAAGGTTTTAAATATAAATACGATGTGTTACTAGCTGCTATACATAATTGGAACCATGGATTAGCAGAAGGTGGAATGAGCGATAACGAAATGAACTCAGGCAAAAAAGTAATGATAATTGTTGAGAGGCCATAGAGCTTGACCCATCCTCTCGCGAGAGGTGGGGTTGACAGCAATTTTATATATGTTAATATAAATACCAAGTAATCTACTTGGTATTTATGATGCAATTTTCTACTAAAGCTGAATATTCTTTGAAAGCAATGATTAACTTGGCAAAGCACTATGGCAAAGAGCCAATCTCCTTGGCTAAAATAGCAAAAGAAGAAAAGATTTCAAAAGAATATTTAGAACAATTAATCGCTAAATTAAAAGCAAATAACTTAGTAAAAAGTACTAAGGGTGTTAAAGGTGGGTATATTTTGACTAAAAAACCAAATTTGATATCCGCAGCAGATGTCATAGAAGCAACCGAAGGCAGTTTAGCACCATTCTATTGTGTCTCTGATGCTGATGCACGTTGTTGCACTAAAAAGGATTGTTTGACAAAAAATATGTGGATAAATGTAAAAAAAAGTATTAAGAAATCACTTGAATCTACAAAACTTACTGATTTATATAAATAATATGCAATATTCAAAAATTGTAATGGATCATTTTAAAAATCCTCACAACCAGGGAGTTATTAAAAATGCTGATGGAGTAGGGGAAACTGGGAATCCAATGTGCGGTGACATGATGAAAGTTTACATTAAAGTCAAGGACGATAAAATTATTGATATAAAGTTTGAGACGTTAGGTTGCGCAGCTGCCATAGCATGTTCGTCCATACTAACTGATATGGCAAAAGGTCAACCATTGGAAAAAGCAAAAAATATTTCTAAAGCTGATATTGTCAAAAAACTTGGAAATTTACCAACATCTAAGATCCATTGTTCTGTTTTAGCGCACGAAGCTTTAGCTGAGGCAATATATAATTATCAAAGTAAAGTCATTAACTAAATAATCTATTAACTAAGTAACAAAAATATGAAGGATGAAGTAATAAAAGTGATCGAAGAAATTCGACCAACCATACAAGCCGATGGAGGCGATGTAGAGTTAATTGATGTAGACGAAAAAACAGGAGTAGTTAAAGTACAGCTTAAAGGAGCATGTACACATTGCCCGATGTCAGAAGTGACACTTAAAGAAGGCATCGGTAGAGTACTCAAAGAAAAAGTTAAAGGCGTAAAAGAAGTTGTTGGAGTTTAAGTTATGCCAAAGATTTATTTTGATCATTCTGCAACTACGCCATTAGACCAATGGGTTTTTGAGGCGATGAAACCATATTTTACAAAAGATTATGGCAATGCTTCGTCTATGCATTCTTTTGGTCAGATAGCAGCTAAGGCAATTGATCAATCAAGACTTTCGATAGCTAAGTTTCTAAACTGTCTGCCAGAAGAAGTTATTTTTACCTCAGGCGCAACAGAGGCAGATAATATTGCATTGCAGGGGATAGTAAAAGCTTCAAAAATAAATAATCCGCATATTGTTACTACACAAATTGAACACCCCGCAATACTCGAAGTATGCCGAGATTTAGAAAAACAAGGTGTGGGAGTTACTTATGTGCCTGTCACCAAAAAGGGGATAGTCAAAGTAAATGATATTAAACGAGCAATTAAACCCAATACAATATTAATTTCTGTGATGTATGTAAATAACGAGGTAGGTACCATTCAACCAATTTCTGAAATAGGTAAATTAGTTGATCAATTAAATACTAAAAGAAAAAATAGAATATATTTCCATACTGATGCAGTCCAAGCAGTCAACTATTGCGAAATGAATGTCAATAAACTAGGTGTAGATTTATTATCAATTTCTGGACATAAAATTTATGGACCAAAAGGTGTTGGGGTACTTTATATCAAAAAAAATATCAAACTCAAACCAATAGAATATGGCGGTCATCACGAACTAGGTATTCGTCCAGGAACTTATAATGTTGTAGGTATCGTTGGGCTAGGAAGAGCTATTGAATTAGTCAAAGTAGGTAAGAAAAATAATCAAAAAATTAAAAAACTTCGAGATTATTTGATTAAAGAAATTAGTAAAAAAATTCCAAACACTAAAGTTAATGGCGACATAAAAAATAGAGTAGCTTCTAATGTTAATTTTTCATTCAAAAATGCAGAAGGAGAAAGTGTAATGTTAATGCTTGATATGGAAGGTTTCGCAGTATCAACTGGTTCTGCTTGCTCTTCTGGTTCGCTGGAGCCTTCACATGTGCTTACTTCAATGCAAATACCAAATGATTTAGCTCATGGTAGTTTACGCATCACACTGGGAAAGCAGAACACTAAGAATGAAGTTGATAGATTAATCAGAATATTACCAAAGATCATACAAAGACTTCGCCAAATGTCACCAATTAAATAGTATTTTAAAAAACAGTTCCGTTTATTTGTCACTGTTTTTTTTATATTATAAATTTATTGTATTTCTGGTTTTAGTATTTCGACAGGAGGAATGGTAAAAACATTTTTTATTAATGATTTATCAATTGAGGCTTTTGTAGTTTTTTGGTCTAGATTTTCCATAACACCTTCGAAAGTTTTTATTTGAAAAACTTCTGGTGCAACCTCAGTTCTAAGTATTGATACTTCCTCCGCATGTGTGATTGTTTTGTAAATGTCATTATAAAGAAATATCATTAAAAAACCTACTCCAACAAGTATCACGATCAACATTACTGGATAAATTAGCTTGTATATAATGTTAATGTTGAGTCCGACTTTTATTTTTTTTATATTAAGCTTCATAGTTATTATTCTAATTCAATAAAAATATCGCCATGCACAAATAAGTTGATAATTCCAGCAGTTTGCCCGGCACTATTAATTCTTATACTATCTATACTAAAATAATAATCTTGTTTTTCAATATCATTTAAATATGCAATGACATTCTGATAGCTTCCTCCAATAGTTAAGTCTAAAGGCATGCTAGCTATGTTATTAGTGTTTTCGATTTCTTTAAGCTTTATGCTTAAATCAATATTATTATTATTAGCTAGATTTTCTAAGCTAGTTACAAAATTAAGAATTTCACTTTCTTTAACAAATATTAATTCTAATCGATCTTGTTGTGGTTTAATTTTTCTAAAATCTTCAACTAGTTGTTTTATCAACTGACCCTTTTTGTATCTTTTTTCAAGGTCAATTCTTTCGTTATATATTTGGTCACTGATTGCCTGAATGTCGCTTGTTGTTGGGATAATAACAAAAAATATTATTGACACATAAATAATGATTACAATCACTAAATATATTATAAATTTTTTTACGATATTCATTATTTTTAAATGATTAATTTTGCAGATACTTGAAAATCAATATTTTCTTTTAATATTTTTTGTGAAATTGGAATATCAATTTCTTCCATACATAAATTTTGTATGCATTCTGCTTGCATTAATGCTTGTTCCATCTCAAGTAGTGCAGCTCTATTCAAAGCTCTGCCAGAAATTTGTATAATTTGTTTTTCTTTATTAATAATTAATGAGTTAAGGACAACGTTTTTTGGCATTAAATTTAACCAATAAACAATTGGTTCGGACCAGGAGATGTAACTGTTTTGTACAGATTCTATAACTTTTATTTTTTGGTTAAATTGTTTGATGTCTTGGGTGAAAATAGTCCCTGTTTGATTATTAAGATTAAATTCTGCAATAACACGATTAAAATTATTTTGAAGAATAAGCTTAGAGAAAAGAAGAATAATTGCTGTTAGGATTAAGAAAAGTAGTAAATATATTATTACGTTTTTTAATATCAAAAAAGCACGAATCAACTTCAATTCTTTTTTTTGTACTGGTGATATTAAATTAAGAGTAATCATAATAAATTATTTTTATCAACTCCACGTAAGGCAAGACCGATAGCTGTTGTGTAAGAAAGAGAACGATTCACAGGAAATTTTATTTCTTTTAGTTTATCTTTTTTGATTGTTCTAAGCGGGTCGCCAGTTATCACTTCCATTTTTATGCGATGAGATAAATATTTGTCAATTTTTTTTAGATACGCTCCACCGCCGCATAGATAAATTTGAGATATTTTTTCACTTTGTGGAAAGTGGGTTGTGTAAAATTCAACTGCCTTATCTATTTCAAAGACTAGATTATCCATAGAATTAAAAAGAATTTTCCTTAATGCTCCTTTACATCTTGTTTTATCTAGTCCACAGACATATTTTGCTTTCTCTGCTTTCTGGTAATCAATATTTAATGTTTGTGAAATTTCTTGTGTTACTTTTTCTCCTGATATAGGTAAGCTAACAGTAAGCACGATCGTGTTATGGACATAAACAATTAAACCGGTTCGTGCTGCTCCTATATCAATTATTATCTTAGCTTTATCGTCACCAGCAATTAAGGCACGCGAAATTGCAGCAGCTTCAATTTCTAAGACCAGTGGTATTAAATTAACTTTTCTTAGAATATTTAGGTATGAATCTACAATTACTTTAGGGGCAATACCAGCTAATACATTCATAGTTTTTTCATTTTCAGAAATTACTTGCCAATCCAAGTAGATTTCCTCGATATTAATTGGTATATGTTTTTTTAGTTCCAACTTGATAGCTTTGGGTAGCTCTTTTTTTTCAGTTTTTTTAACAGTGATTATTTTAATAAAGGTTTTTGTTTCCGGTAGCACAGAAACAACTTCAGTTTTTAATAATTTTTTACCTTGAGCAGTCAGTAGTAATTTATTGAGTAATTTTGTTACGTTTTCTTCATCCTTGATTTCACCATCAACAATATAGCCTGCAGGCACTTTCAGTTCGTTAAATGATTCAATGCTAACACTTGATCTAGTCTTTCTTAGATTAACTAGTCTTATTGCAAAGTCAGAAATATCTAGACCAAATGCAGTTGTGTTAGGAGAAAACATTATTTGTTAATAAGTTTCGTTTATTAAGACCTCTTCCCAAGAAATAAAATCGTAAGTGTCAGTAGAGGGAAATAGAGGTGGGGGAGCATAGGTTAAATTACCGTCAAAATCTAGGTTTCTGGTTGTATATCCTGATGCCTTGGTTCCGTCTCCATAAACCCACTTAAATCCATATCTTTGATTTGTCGCAATCGCACCAAAAACTGTAATTGTATCTCTGTCGTAATAAATTGGATCGCACGAAGAAGAGTAATGATAACGACCGACTCGTCCATTTTGTGCAATAAGTGCACCATCAATTCTTAAAATATCTTCACTATATAAACCAATATTAATGTCATTTTGCGCTATGAGGCCAATAGCATCAGTTCCGTTGTAATTTGTATATGTTAAATTTGTATTTATCCAAATATCAGCATCACCAGAAGCTAGTGGATCTTCTGCAGCTACAATAGTTAGTCTGTGTCCATCTATACTCCCATCAATCCAGACATGATCTGAAACAAAGATTATGCCATTGTTGGGAAATGGTTCATCGGTTGTCCAATTACCTTGATAATCTAAATCTCCTCCGGTTGGAGTACTACCACAGTATTCAAATGAATCAACTTTTCTATAATCTAATGTGCCATTTGGAGATAGTATAATGTGCCAGCCTTCTTGATTAGATTTTTTGATATGTAGACCGTCATCATCTGCTGCATCTTCTAGCATAGCTAGATCGACCGTAATGGCGTTAAAATCAATTGAAGGGGTGGGAAAACTTCTTCCTCCTGCAAATACATCTAATCTAGCGGGTACGGTTGTGGGCGGTAGAGGATCCGTAGGGTCTACGTGTGTATGAACTCCGAACTCATTACCACCACTATGATCTGGATCGTTATAGCTTTCCTGGGCAGAAGTAATTTCGTTATAAGCAATACCATCAAATCGAACTCCACCATTAGAATGTAATGGACCATGGACAATAGTACCTTCACCAAAACGCATATCTGCATTAGCAACTACAGCATAGCGTGCCCAAGATGGTAGTCCGTATTTTGCGACAACTCTTCTTTTATAATCTTCGAAATCATTTACCCAGCCAGTGGATTTAATTGTTACGACTGTTGAACCAGTGGAAGGTGGCGTAATGGTTAATGAGAATTGACCCATAGTATCACCTTGCAAATAATCATGAATACATGGATTCGTTTCTTCGTTGCAGGTAGTAGCGGTACCATCGGTATAATCATCGGGATCATGCGCAAGATGCCAGCGGTAATAATTTACACCAGCTTCTGCAAGATGTAGTGCTTGTGCTTTAGCTTTTCTAATTCTATTTAATCTTTGTTGTTGATTTATTAGGGCGATAAGACCTCCAGCAATAATTAAAAAAACAACTGTAAAGGTCATTGTCATTATAAGTATAGCACCCTTCTGTTGAAATTTCCAATTTCCAATTTCCAATTTCCAATTATTGTTTTTATTTTTTTGGGACTTGTACATTATTATTTGTTGTTTGATTAAAGATTTTCTTTAAGGTTTCTGACGTTGACGTATGATTCTAAAATAAATGGATTAGGTGCAATGGCTGGATTAATATTAATTTCTAAGTTTAGTCTGATAATATTAACTTGATTAGGAGAAGCTGGTGTTGTAAGGTAATCATTTGTATCTGTGCCAGCCCAAGTAGCATCGTAGAAATAAAAAATTGGATCAGTATCATTTCTAACATACATAGAAAGGATTGTTATCACTTCGTTTTCTGTTGGATAAGTTACTGGGAAACCTGTAGGTTGTGTAACGCCTTTTTTAAGGTCTGATCCTTCTAAAAAGTACCTTACTTTTTCGGTTTGTTGATCTACGTCAATATCACTATAAAATACAAAATTTTGTTCATCTGCTTCTGCTATGGCAAAATCTCCATTCTCGGCTGGGCTTGCTTCTCGTATTTCCTCGATCATTGTTTCGATACCTTTACGTGCGTGCTCAATAGATTCATTTTGCTCCTCTGCAAATCTACTGGTTTTATAACCTGTTACAATATAGGCAGAAACCATTGTTATTGCCAGCGTAAATATTGAAATGGCAAATATTATTTCAAGCAATGTGTATCCAGTTTTATTTCTATTCAACATTTAGAAATACGGTTAACGAAGTATTGGGATTTAATAAGAAGGGGATAGGGGGTTCTGACATTAGAAGTGTGCGGTCAGGATCAAGATTAATTGTGTATGTATCCCATTCCATATTTGTAAGTATTAGAGTCCCAGTACCGTCAGTTTGTAGGGTAATATTGTTATATTTATAGATAGGATCTTCGTTTATATCTTCACCAATAGTTTTTGAGCCAGACATGTCAAAAGCCACATTTGCAACGTTACCACCGTTTTCTATTGTGTCTCCGTATTGCGCTGCTATTATATCCCAATCGCCGTTGGTGTTGTCTTGCCAGGTTATTGTTGGAAACCCAGTGATCGGAGAAATTATTATATCTGGATTTTCTTGGTCTGCACTACCATTTCCAATATTGAGATCATAATCTAATTGTTTATTACCATTGTAATCAAAAATTTGCATGTATATATCAGAGTTACTGTTTCTGTAATCTTGCCAGACGACATAAATTCTAATATCAGCTGGTGTTCCGGGGTCATATACTGCTATTACAGGATTTTCTTGAGATGCGTCAGAAGAATCAGAATTTACTTTAATATCTTCTAATGCCCACAATCTATTGCCAGAGCTATCGTATTTTTGAATATAAATGTCATAATCATTATCACTTCTAAAATCCTGCCAGACAACATACAAATTGTCTGAAGAATCAAGTGCGATATCTGGATTTTCTTGAGATGCGCCAGAATCAGAATTTATTTTTGTGTCAGACCACAACTTGGTTCCATCACTATTTAATTTTTGAGCATAAATATCATAATTAAAATTTCTATCATCTTCCCAAACAACGTAAATATTATCATCTGTATCGTTAGCTACCACTGGTTTTTCCTGCGCTGAACCAATTGAATCAGAATTTACCTTTATTGCTGGATCGAATTCTGCTACTACTGATAGTGGAGTTTCTTCTGATGAAATATCATATTTTATAATGTAGATATCGCCATTATCATTTCTTTCATCTTCCCATGCAATATAAGCTCTATCTTTAGCAGTGTTTAGAGTGATTTTTGGCCAGCTTTGATCTGAACTTTCAGCTTCTGTGACTATCTTTTTTTCGCCGTCCCAACGATCATCTCCGTTGTCATCGTAACTAACAAAATACACATCTTCATTACCTTTATCGTCTCTATCATCTTGCCAAGTAGCATAAATATTACAATCATTATCTACGGCTAAGTCTATATTGTTTTGTTTCGAAGCCGTTGAAATCGCTTTATCTTCTACCCAAATCACTTCACCATATTCGTCGTATCTTTGGCTATATATTTTATCTATACCATAATCATCATCTCGCCAACCAAAAATATATTCGCCACTATCACACACCGTAATGGCTGGGTTGTCTTGATCTTCTGAAAGGTCGCCGGTATTAACTATCCATGCCAAAGGCGTAGTTTGATTAACTGTTCTTATGGTTAAAGTCGAGACAAGGTCAATGGCAAAACTAATTTCTGTAATTTCACTTTCGATTACTGAGGCGTGTGGTTTGGTTGGGTCTGCATTACCGTTTGTGCAATCTGCAAAATTAGAATCAATAGCACAAGTCCTATCAATACTGTATTCTGTCTCCCCTGGGACTACTATCTTTGTTACATCTAGTTGGTATGTGTTTAATGATTCTTCAAGATCAGGAATAATTACCTGACCACTATCATTAGTATAAAAATTTGTATTAATTGTTGGAGAAATAATATTATTAACTAAGTGGACTTGTGCGTTATCCACAGGATCACCATTAGCATCAAATACACTCACTCTTAAAACTCCGCCAGTCATCGTTTCTAAACCTCGTGGCGCAACTGCTGTTCTCATAATCACGTTACGCACACCCAAATGCCCAGTCCACAGCACTTCGATTTCAACGTCTTTATAATCATTGCAATCTAAGTCAGTGTCACAATCACCATCAAAAAGATCATCAACGTAATTAATAGCTATATTAACAGTATATTCAATATTGTTTTTAGTAATAAGTTCTGTTTGTTCAAGATCTCCTGATGGCCATCCGCCATCTGTACCAACATTTTCGTATGATAAGTTTCTGATAATTTCCATTTTTTCGTTGGCTAACGAAACTGCACCAACTCTGGCTTTATTTTCTGCTAAAACATTCAAAGCAATTTGGAACAGAGAAAAAATTCCTATACTCAAAATAGCCAAAATAAAAACCGAAAATAATACTTCGATTAAAGATAGTCCTTTTTGATTTTTGGTTTTCATACCCGGTAGTAGTCCCGTAAATGGCATTTATTATATTTATTAATTATTCCAAATTTTTTTATGTTTTTATAATCCAATAGTAATTTAAATTTTACGGGATCACTACTGGGTCATATTAAATTGCTTGGCTTAAGCTGTACATTGGCATAATAACAGCAACTGCCATGGCAGCAACTCCAAGACCTAAAATAACCATTAAAACTGGTTCCATTATAGATGGTAAATTATCCATGGTTTGGGATACTTCGTCTTCGTAAAAAATTGCTGATTCTTGTAATACGTCGTCTAAAGAACCTGTGTCTTCGCCCACTGCAATCATTTGCAAAATTACTGGTGGAAAAAGTTTAGGGTAAACATTTAAAGATTTTTCTATACTAACCCCTTTTTGTATTTGTTCCTTAGCCTCATTTAACGCTTTTCGGTATAAGCGATTGCTTAATACATCTGCAGTTATGCCAAAAGTTTTTACAATAGGTATATCTGTTTTTAATAAAGAGCTAAGTGTTCTGCAGAATCTTGCTAAATTTATTTTTACTATTATTTTTCCAACAACCGGTGTCCTTAATAAAATTCTATGAAATTGAAATTTACCTTTTTCCCAAGTTATTAGGCGAACAAAAATTGTTATCGATATTAATGAAACAGCAGCTACTAAAATTCCATTGGCTGTAATAAATTTACTTAACCATATTAATATTCTAGTAAAAAGTGGGATTTGAGCGTTTACTTCTTCAAAAATTGATGTGATATTTGGGATAACGTAAACCATCATTAAAATTCCTATTACTATCATCATGGTAATAACAATCGCTGGATAGATTAAGGCACCCTTTACCTTACCCACAATCTCGTGATCTTTTTTCATCTGAATATATAATTGTTTTAAGACGTCCTCTAACTTACCAGAAGTTTCTCCAGTTTTTATCATATTAATAAAAAGCTCACCGAAATCCTGGGAGTATTTTTCTAAACCTTTAGAAAGTAAATTTCCTTTTTCTACTTCACTTTTTAAAGATAAAAGTATGGTTTTAAATTTTTTATTTGAGGCTTGACGGCTTAAAGTGTTTAAAGCTACAGAAAGCGAAATGCCGGTTTTTATCATAATGCCCAACTGTTGAACAAAAAATATTTTTTGAGAAACAGGAACTCTTTGCAGATTTATTGTAAATTTTTTTATTTTTTCAAATAAAGGTTGCATTTTTGTTTTAAGTAATTTTATTCTTTTGTGACCCGAAGTATCTCTTCTAGCGTAGTAATGCCATTTTTTGCTTTGACAAAACCATCTTCTAGAATAGTAATCATGCCTTGTTTTTCTACAGCTTCAAGCAACTTATCAGTTTTGGCGTTTTTTTGTATTAAAGTTGAGATTTCTTCATTTATCTCAAGTACTTCGTAGATGCCAATCCTTCCTTTGTACCCTGTCTTATTGCATCTACTACATCCCTTACCTCGATAGAATAATAAGCTATCAATTTTCTGTCTTCCTGGAAGTATTTCTTTTTCGTTTTCCAATTTTTTAAATATTTTTTCTAAATCTACTTGTTTTTCCAATTCCTTAATTGCATTTTTATCTAAATTGTAACTTTCTACGCATTCTTGGCAGATTTTTCTTACCAAACGTTGAGCTATAATTATATTGGTTGTAGAAGCAACTAAAAATGAAGGTATGTTCATATCACTTAATCTAGGCAATGTGGTTACGGCATCATTTGTGTGCAGTGTTGAAAGTACTAGATGGCCTGTCATGGCTGCGTGAACAGCAATTTCTGCAGTTTCAGTATCACGAATTTCACCAACCATAATAATGTCTGGATCTTGCCTTAAGAAAGATCTTAAGCCGGTGGCAAAATTAAAACCAATTTTTGGGCTGACTTGGCTTTGGTTAATATGTTGCATTCTATATTCGATTGGGTCTTCTATAGTGCAAATGTTTACTTCTGTTCTATTCAAGATGTTTAGAATTGTGTACAGAGTAGTTGTTTTTCCTGATCCCGTTGGGCCAGTAACTAAAATCATGCCATGAGGTTTTTTAATGTTTCTTTGAATAATTTCTAGCGGTTTGTTTTGAAAACCAAGTTGCTCTAGAGTCAGCTTTTGGGAATTTTCGTTCAACAATCTCAAAACTGCTTTTTCGCCATCAAAAGTTGGCATTATCGAAACTCTAAAAGCAACCTTATATTCTGGGTTAACAACTTTAAATCTCCCATCTTGAGGTAGGCGGTGTTCGTCTAGTTTTAAGTGAGATAATATTTTAATACGAGCTATAACACCTGCATGAACTGATTTAGGTAGAGTCATCACATTTCTTAAAATACCGTCAATTCGGTACCGGACATTAACTTCTTTTTCTAATGGCTCGATATGAATATCAGAGGCGTTTTCAATAATTGCGTATTCAAGCAATGTATCAACTATTCGAATAACCGGGAGGTCTTCTGCTAATTCTTTTAGCTTATCACCTGTTTTCTCGTCAGTTGTTTCTGTTGCTTTCTTTTCTGTTATTTTTTCAAATTCTGCCTTTAGGCCTTTGTGGTATTGTTTTAAAACGTCATTAAGATTTTGGGGTGTTGTTAAATGAATTTCAACTTCTAGGCCAGTTTTTTTTCTTAAAAATTCAAATATTTCCAAGTCTTGTGGGTCTAGCGCTGCAATTTTAAGTTTATTATTATTTTTTTCAAAAGCAATAATTTTATGAGTTTGTGCAATAGGTTCTGGAATTAATAACAAGATGTCCTTTCTGATGGTCAAATTCTTTAACTCAATAAATGCAACTTTATAGTGTTTAGCTGCAGCATTATAAATATCATGTTGAGAAACAAGTTTTTTTGCTTCAAGATATTCTTCTAAAGAAACTCCTTCTTTTTCGGCCTCCTTTAAATTTAGTTCTAACTCTTTTTCTGAAAGCACACCTTCCTCAACAAGTATGCTTTTTAGTTGTTTGGGTGTTAACATAGTGGATATATTATAACATATTAGTAATATTTGTGCCATTATAGACAAAGTTGCATTTATTTTGTATATTTTATGTATTAGATGTAATATATTATGCTTAATTTATTAACAGACATAACTACAAACAAGAGGTTTTTTAAAAGCCTTTTTTTAAGACAGCGGATAACGCAGATAAGCTTACTACTTTCCATTATATTTAATACTGCAACGTGGATAATTTTGTATATTAAATTTAATGTTTCACAAGAGCACATTGCTTTGCACTATAACATTTATTTTGGAGTGGATTTTTTTGGCTCGGCAATCAATATTCTATTAATACCTGTTGCTGGAACAATAATATTAGTTATGAACTTTTTGTTAGCTCAGATGTTCTATTTAAAGGCTAAACTTTTAAGTAACCTTATTATACTAGCAACAATTTTTTATGAATTTTTGTTGTTTTTAGCAGGCATTTTAATTATCAACATAAAAACTTAAAGCAAATGGAAAACATTTATATCACAAAAATATTTTTTCTAACAACCTTAGCATTTATCGTTACAATGCTCTGGACGCCACTACTTACACATTTTTTGTATAAGTTTAAATTAGGCAAGCAAATCAGAGACGAAAAATCTGCACCAATATTTTCTAAATTACACAAAAGTAAAAAAGGCACACCTACGATGGGTGGTGTTTTAATTTGGGTAACAGTTTTAGTTTTTGCTTTAGGATTTTATTTTTTATCACAAATATTTAACGGAGTATTTACCCAACTCAATTTTCTTTCTAGAAGTGAAACATTGCTTCCCCTTGGGGCGTTAGTTGCTTCTGCTATTGTGGGCTTGATTGATGATTTAATCGATATTTGGAAAGTCGGGCATAATGGGGGTGGTCTTAGGATGAGACATCGATTTTTAATTTACGCTATCATTGCAACAGTAGGTGCTTTATGGTTTTACTTTAAATTGGATTGGACAACCTTGTATATTCCGTTTTTTGGAAATTTTGATATTGGATTGTGGTATATTCCATTTTTTATTTTTATCATTATAGCCACAGCTCATTCAGTCAATTTAACCGACGGCCTTGATGGTTTAGCGGGAGGAACACTTTTAGTAGCTTTTGCAGCATATGGGTCAATTGCTTTTGCTAAAGGAAGATTTGATTTAGCAACATTTTGCGGAGTAATTATTGGAGCACTGTTAGCATTTTTATGGTACAACATTAACCCCGCAAGATTTTTTATGGGGGATACTGGTGCAATGTCTTTAGGGGTAACTTTGGGTGTGATTGCTATGCTTACTAATGCATCATTATTGTTACCTATTATCGGGTTTATTTTTGTGATGGAAACTTCATCAGTTTTATTACAGTGGGCTTCTAAATCAATTAGAAAAAAGAAAATATTTCTTTCTTCGCCTTTTCATCATCATCTTCAAGCAATTGGTTGGCCCGAACCAAAAATTGTAATGCGTCTTTGGGTAGTTTCTGGTGTTACAGCAGTAATTGGGTTAATTATATTTTTAATCGACAGAACATAAAATGTCAGACATTATAATCCCTGAAATTTTTGCCAGTAAAACAGAAATAATTTGTGGATTTTCTACAAAGCAATTGGGGAATCAAAGAATCGATACAAATAACAAAATTGAAGTAATCAATAATCAAAAAAAATTTGCTAGCTTATTGGGTATTAATTTTAAACAAATAGTTTTAGGAGATTTAATACACGGGAAAAACATCTGTATTGTTGAAAATAACAATCAAGTAGTAAAAAATTGTGATGCTTTAATTACAAATAAAAAAGGTATTTTTTTGATGGTAACAATTGCCGACTGTCTACCAATTTTTATTTACGATTCAAAAAATTCAATCTGCGGAGTTATGCATTCTGGCTGGAAAAGTTTAACTAAAGGAATAATTCCAAACTTTTTTGATGAATTAAGTAAACTTAATTCAGATATTAATAACGTTAAAGTTGCCATTGGCCCAGGAATTGGTAAATGTCATTTTGAAGTTAAGGATGATGTTTTAGAGCAAATCGATGCAAAGTATCAAATCAAAAAAAACGATATTAACTATATTGATTTAAAGTCGTACGCCTACGATCAAATAGTTAGCACAGGAGTATCTAAAAATAATATCGAAATTAGTGATGAGTGTACTTATTGTCAAAATGATAAATACTTTTCATATCGTCGAGATAAACCAAGACAAGTTGAAAGTATGGCAGCAATAATAGGTATAAAATAATATGCAACTACAAAAGTCTGATTTTAAAAAAAAGAATGTATTAATTATGGGCCTTGGTTTGCACGGAGGCGGTGTTTCTGTTGCAAGATGGATGGTAAAAGCTGGAGCCAAGGTTATTGTTACAGACTTAAAAACAAAAAATCAATTAATAGATTCAGTAAATAGTTTAAAACCACTCAACATAACTTATCATTTGGGTGGTCATCAATATAATGATTTTATACAAAATGATATTATTGTACAAAATCCAGCTGTGCCAAAAGAATCTAAATTTTTAAAAATTGCTCAAAAAGCTGGAGTACAAATAGAAAACGAAGCAACATTATTTTTTAAACTTCATAATCCTCAAAAAATATTAGGCATAACAGGCACTCGAGGAAAATCAACTACCACAACTTTAATTTACGAACTTTTAAAGAAAAAATTTAAAAAGATAAAGCTTGCTGGAAATATTGGTACTGTGCCAATGTTTAATGTTATTGATCAAATCAAGGGTCAAAACGAGGTAGTACTGGAACTATCTTCTTGGCATTTAGAAAATCTTGGAGACCAAAAACTTTGTCCCAATATTGCTGTTGTAACAAACGTTATGCCAGACCACCTTAATCGTTACAAATCATTTAAAGAATATATTAGAGCAAAAGAAAATATATTGAGATACCAAAGATATTTTGACGTAGCTGTTTTGAATCGCGACAATCAACACACCAAAGCAATGGGCAAATTAGTCTGCGGTAGGAGATTTTGGTTTTCGAAAAAAGAATTTAAAAATGAAAATGGTAGTTTTGTAAAAAATAAAAACATAGTATTTCGTCTTGACGGAAAAGAAACTAAAGTTGCGTCAGTTTCTGCAGTCAAGATTTTGGGAGAACATAACATAGAAAATGTTTTAGCGGCTGTTACCGTAGCAAAATTACTAGGTGTGCCAAAACTACAAATCAAAAAAGTACTTTCAAAATTTAGTGGAGTAGAAAGTAGGCTACAATTTATTAAAGAAATCAATAATATCAAGTATTATAATGACACAGCTTCCACAACTCCAGACGCAACTATAGCAGCATTAAAAACAATTGCAAAGAAGAAAAACATTGTATTGATTGCTGGAGGTACTGATAAAAAGTTAAAATTTGAAAATTTAGCAAAAGAAATTAAGAAAAATTGCCACGCATTAGTTTTATTAAAAGGCGAGGGTAGTAAAAATATAATTCCTAGGTTAAAAAAAGTAAAATTCAAATCATTAATAAGTGAAGTTAGTTCTATGGTTGAGGCAGTATCAATCGCCAATAGTCTTGCTAAGAAAAATGATATAGTACTTCTTTCACCTGCCTGTGCAAGTTTTAATTTATTCACCAACGAATTTGATCGTGGTGATCAATTTGTAAATATTGTAAAGAAGTTGAAATGAAGAAAAAAATATTAAATAAGATTTTTTCTAAAACACTGTTGGACCCACCACCAGATTATTTTATTTTGGGAATAATAGGATTTATTATTTTATTTGGGCTAGTTGTGCTTTCTTCTGCCTCGAGTGTAATTAGCTATCAAAAGTATAGTAGCACATATTATTTGTTGATCCATCAAATTACTGTAGGCGTATTACCTGGGTTGGTACTTTTTTATATTTTGTATCGTGTTGATTATCACTTTTGGAAAAAATGGAGTTTATTGATTTTGGGTGGAAATATTTTACTTTTAGTAGCACTTTTTGTGCCTGGACTTGCTGCATCATATGGCTATGCAAAAAGTTGGCTAAGTATTGGTGGATTTTCTTTGCAACCTTCCGAAATAATAAAATTGACTTTAACAATATATTTAGCAGCGTGGTTTAGCATAAAAACAAAGCAAGATTTGCAACATTTTCGTATTAGCTTTGTTCCTTTTGTTGTGCTACTTGGAGTTGTTTTAGGACTAGTAGTTTTGCAGCCAGATGTTGGCACCGCATCAATAATAGTAGTTATTGCTTTAACAATATTTTTTGTGGCAGGTGCTAAAATTTTGCATTTAATATTTTTTGGCGGAATGGGAGCTGCGTTATTAACTTTACTAATATTTCAGGCCCCATATCGTTTTAATCGTTTGCTAGTATTTTTGCATCCAGGAACAGATCCAGAAGGCATTGGTTATCACTTAAATCAAGCGATACTTGCTGTTGGCTCTGGTGGTTGGTTAGGGCGAGGTTTTGGAAAATCAATTCAGAAATTTTCATATTTACCAGAAGTTACGGGAGATTCAATATTTGCTATAATAGGAGAAGAAATAGGTTTTATTTTTTCAGCATTATTGATAGTATTATTTATCATATTGATGATCAAAGGCTTTAAACTTGCCAGTAATGCACCTGATAATTTTGGAAAATATTTAGTGGTGGGAATTATTACTTGGATAATTTTTCAGTCATTTATAAATATTGCTGCCATGATTGGCCTTGCTCCTTTAACCGGAGTACCATTACCATTCATTAGTTACGGGGGAACCTCGCTTATGACACTTTTTGCTGCAGCAGGTTTGTTAGCCAATGTTTCTAGGCAAAGACATAATTAATTTAAATATATGAAAAAATTGTTGCTTCTTACAATCATAATAGCAATTGTTATCGGAGTGGCGTATTACAAAAACGTCAAAATTGTTAGAGAAAGCATGGATAAGATTATAGCAAGTAGTGAAGAAAAATTGGATGACTTTAAAAGTAATAAAGCAAACGCAATCAGAGAAGGAAGAAAGATGTTAGATGAAAAGTTAATCAGCGGTTTTGATCTAGAAAAAAGACCATGTTTAGCAGAAGAAATTGTGCCAAACTGGGCAATTGATATTGTGCACAATCCATTAGAAGATGTTGATTCAGAAGCAGAAAATCAGTGCCAATCTTATCTTGAAGGAAGGGTGGAAAATATAATTTTAATGGATGAATATGGACACCAAATTGAAGATGGTATGAAATTTGGATTTTGATATGACCCGGTAGTGAAATTTCAAATAATTTTGATAATATTTTGAGCGTTTTATGTCGAGTTGTTCAAAAGATTAACAATTATTTAATAATCAATACAATAATATATATATTTAAATAAAATAACCGTTTGAAATTCTACTACCGGGTATGAAGATATTATTATCTGGGGGTGGAACTTTTGGTTCTGTTAGCCCTTTGATTGCAGTTTATCAAACCATAAAAAGGGATTATCCTAGCGCGGATTTTTTATGGGTAGGAACAAAGAGTGGCCCCGAAATACAATTTATTAAAAGTTATGGTTTGGAGTTTAAAGCAATCCAAAGTGGCAAGCTGCGGCGTTATTTTTCTTGGCAAAATTTTTTAGATCCTGCAAGAATTTTGATTGGGTTTATCCAATCTTTAATTATTATCAAAAAGTTTAAACCAGATATAATTGTATCTTCTGCTGCGTATGTAGCAGTACCGCTTTCTTGGGCAGGCAAATTTTTTAAAATTTCAGTACTAATTCATCAACAAGATGTTAGACCGAGTTTGGCAAATAAAATAATTTCTTCTTTTGCTAAAAAAATTACGGTTACGTTTGAAAATTCAAAAAATAATTTTAACCCATCCAAAGTAGTTCAAACAGGAAATCCTGCTAGAAGTGAAATTTATGAAGGCTCAAAAGAAAAAGCCATAGCACAATTCAAATTACAAAGCGATATAGCAATCATTTTAATTTTAGGTGGAGGTACAGGGTCTAAAGCAATTAACGATCTAGTATTTGAATCTGTAGAACAAATTGCAAAAAATGCCCAAGTAATACACATCACTGGCAAGGGAAAAGGCGAAAAGATATTTTTTAATAATTATCTGCAGTTGGAATTTTTAACTGACGAGTTTAAAGATGTCTTAGCCGCAGCAGATTTAGTGGTGTGCCGTGCCAGCATGTCAGTTTTAACAGAATGCGCTGCATTAAAAAAAGCGGTTGCCTTAATACCAATTCCTAATAGCCATCAAGAAGATAATGCTTTGGAATTTTCAAAAAATAACGCTGCAATATATCTAAAACAAAACGATTTAACCCCAGAAGATTTTAGTGAATTCATTTCTAATATTATTGTAGACAAATCACAACTAGAAAATCTTTCTAGAAATATTGAAAAATTAAACATTGTAGATCAAGAAAATAATTTAGCAAATCAAATCATTCAAATAGTAAAAGATGCAACTTAGTAAAAGTGCAAAAAAAATATACTTTTTAGGCATTAAGGGCGTGGCCATGTCAGGCTTAGCTATTATTTTTAAACAAATGGGATATGATGTTGCAGGTTCTGATGTTTCAGAAAAATTTATTACTGATCCAGTGTTAATTAAAAATAAAATCAAAATTTTTCAGAATTTTAGTGCTAAGAATATCAGTGAATTCAACCCAGATTTAGTTGTGGTAGGAACTTCGTTTAGTAATAATAATCCAGAATACGATTTTGTCGAAAAACAATCCTTCGATAAACTCAGGACAAAGAAGCTTAAAACTGTTCTAGAATCAGAATTGCGAGGTTACGTTAGTCAGCTAAAAAATACAATTGCAATTACGGGAGTTCACGGAAAAACCACCACTACGTCATGTCTCGCATTTATGTTTAAATCATTAGGGTTAAAGCCAAGTTATCTATTTGGTTCATCGAAAGCCTATGGATTACCAGCTAACGGACAATGGCAAGATGGCAAACATTTTATTGTAGAAGGGGATGAATACGTTAAAAGTTTAAAACTAAACATAGCAAAATTTTTAGATCTTAAATCAAAATTAACAATCATCACAAGTTTGGAATGGGAACACGTAGATGTTTATAAGAATTTAAAATCAATCGAAAATACTTTTTTAAAACTGATCAATCAAACTTTCAAAAATAAAGGTAAAGTAATTGCTTGTTCGGACTGGCCATCAATAAATAAAATTATCAAAAATAAGAAAAATATTATTACCTATGGATTAAATTCAAATGCTAATTGGCAAGCATACGATATCAAATATGTAAAAAATTTAACTGAATTTAAAATCAAAAAAAATAAAAAATATTATGGTCGATTTAAAACTAGGCTAGCAGGTGATCATAATGTTTTGAATGCCTTGGCTTGTATAATTGTGTGTGACATAAATAAAATAAGTAAGGCTAGAATTGCAAAAGTCTTGGTTGATTTTAAGGGAGTAGAACGCAGAATGACAATAGCGAATAAAAAAGGAATACAGTTTATTGACGACTATGCTCATCATCCAACAGAAGTTAGGGCAACACTACAGGCAATTAGACAAAAATTTCCAAAAAAATATGTTAGATGCGTGTTCCAACCGCACATGGTGAGCAGAACAAAAGCATTTAAAAAAGAATTTGCTACTTGTTTTGTAGATTGTAACGAAGTTATCTTAGCAGATATTTTTGCTTCTGCCAGAGAAAAAGCAAAAGGTATAACTTCTAAAGACATAGCTAAACTGGCATCTAATCATCATCTAAACATTAAATATAAGGGTAGTCTAAAAAACATTTCAGAATATTTAACCAAAGAAGCCTGCGCTGGAGAAGTCGTCGCAGTTATGGGAGCAGGTGATGTATATAAAATAATTTCTAATTTCTAGATTGGGTAGGGCTGCCTTTAGGCTGCCCGTAGTTAGTAGGTCGGCCTAAAGGCCAACCTACCCTAAGAATATATGAGTAAACTATTAAAAGAAAAATTAGGTGATAGTTTAAAGCAAAATATCAGCTTGAAAGAATTTAACACATACAAAATTGGCGGTAAGGCAAAGTATTTTGTAGAAGTCAATAGTAGCAAAGAATTACTAGAAGTGGTTAAGATTGTACAAGAACTAGAAGTACCATTTTTTCTTTTAGCTGGTGGTAGCAATGTATTGATTTCGGACACTGGTTTTGAAGGAGTAGTAGTTAAGGTGCAGGGTACAACGTGCAGGACACAAGGCCAAATAGTTGAAGCTGAGGCCGGTGTCAATTTTAATAAGTTAGTCAACGAGACTGCTAAGCAAGGACTTTCTGGAATGGAATGGATGGTGGGAATTTATGGTACAATTGGAGGTGCGGTTAGGGGAAATGCCGGAGCATATGGCCATAGTATTTCAAATCTTGTTGAGGAAGTAAAAGTTTATAAAAGCGGAAAAATACAAAAAATCAAAAATAAGGATTGCAATTTTGGCTATCGAGATAGTGCGTTCAAACAAAATGGGGGAGTAATACTTTCAGTAAAACTAAAATTAGAAAAAGGTGATGCAGAAGAAATTCAAAAAACAGCTAGAGAAACAATGTTAAAACGTACTCAACGCATTCCAATAGAACCAAATCCTGGTTCAATATTTAAAAATATTCCCCCAGAAGAAATTGATAAAGAAAAAATGATGAAAGGTTTGGATATTTCCGAAAGCGAATACAATAATCTAATGAAGTTGGGGGATTTTCCAGCTGGTTATATTATTGAACACCTTGGATTTAAAGGGAAAATTGTCGGGGGAGCACAAGTATCAGAAAAACATTGTAATTTTATAGTCAATATTAATAATGCTAAAGCCACAGATATTGTCATGCTGATAAGTATGATCAAGCAGAAAGTGAGAAGCAAAGTTGGTATTCAATTGCACGAAGAAATACAAATGGTTGGGTTTTGATAGGGAAGTTAAGTAGTGAGTAATCAGTGACTAGTAATCAGTAATCAGGTGCAAGGTATCAGAGATAATGATAGTAATATATAAATAATTATTTAACAAAAAATATGAAAATAAAAATTAAAGCAACAAAAATAAATCTTACTCCTGAGCTGAAACAATATATTGAAGAAAAAATATTATCTTTGATGAAATACTATAATGGCATTATTGAAGCAGACGTTGAAGTTGAGTATACAACACGTCATCATAAAAAAGGAGAGTTATACAGAGCAGAAGTTAATTTAGATGTGCCGGGAAAATTAATAAGAGTAGAAAAAACTACAAAAAATATTTATAAGGCAATCGATAAAGTTAAAGATCATCTGAAAACTATACTAGTTAAATATAAAGAAACACATAGGTGAGAATAAGAAAATTTTTATAGACGATATATCAATTAGATCCTTGCTTAATGCAAGTTTTTTTGCTGCAAAAAAAAGAACCCGCGCTGAACGCATCAACGCGGGGGTTTTTAAAACGTATGTTTTTAGCCATACAATCTGAGTGAGTGAAAGTTTCCTTCCCTTATTGGGTCGCAATAGTCAGCAGCATCGATATAGATTTGTCCGCGTTTAAGTCTTAAGATCGGAACAACAAGGTTGTGTAGTGGTGAAGCAGATTTATATCGAAACTGGCTAAACACCAAAATTTCACCTTGCCTGAAAGATTCAGGATGCAATATTGCCATAGATATTGCTGCCCAAATATTTGTACGCCGGCATTCTTTGTGAGTGCTATCGATATTTTCTTCCATCGCCTCTAAAGAACCAAGTTTTTTTGATTTTATCGATGTCCAGTTCATCTTTTTTATTGCGGATTGTACTTCGTCGTCAGACTCTTTGTTTGGTAGCACAATATTAAGATTGAGGATGTGCAGGGAGACATTTATTTCAATTTTCAACAGAAGGTCAATAATTCTCCCATTAACCGAAGGAAATCCGATCAGAAGTTCTTTGTGAGTGAGTGCTTTGTTCAAAAAACCTGTTGGGTCAATAATTCCTGTGGCATACATAATACGCTGAAAAGTTGAGCGTCTTTTCTTTTCACGAATACTGGCTAGTAACTCATGAACTGCTCGATGATTGTCAATGATTTCTTGAATTTCAGCGTGGTGAAATCCAAGTTTCTCGAGTTGAGTGCCTTGACCCCAGTTTGGTGATTTAGACATTTTAAATCTCCTTTCGCCCGTTCACTAGGGCAAAACCACCTTTCGCTAGTTAGATCACAGTATCTAAGTAGGTACTAAGTAGTAGCACAGCTGTGCTTTGAAAGGTTTAATGCATTACTTCTATCACGTTTAATAATTTTTGTCAATCCTTGCTTTATGCAAGTTTTTTTGGTATAGTTTTTAAGTTACAGTTTATTATTAGATATTTTGATATTAAGATACTTAGATATTAAGTTGCTCTCAATATCTTTATATCCAGTATCTTAGTATCTCCAAACCATTCTATGTCCATCCTCACAAAAATTCTCGGAGATCCAAATGTCAAAGTTCTTAAGGAACTACAAGACAAAGTCGACGAGATAAATAAATTAGAACCAAAATATCAAAAGATGTCTGAAGATGAATTTAAAAATCAGACATCGGTTTTTAAATCCCAACTTAAAGACGGAAAGTCACTTGACGAAATTTTGCCGGATGCTTTCGCATGCGTTAGAGAAGCTGCCAAAAGAACACTAAAACAGCGACACTTCGACGTACAGCTGATGGGTGGTATAACTTTGCATCGCGGCATAATTGCAGAAATGAGAACCGGAGAAGGAAAAACTTTAGCTTCTACTACAGCAGCATATCTAAACGCTCTAGAAGGCAAGGGTGTACATCTTATCACTGTCAATGATTATTTAGCTGCTAGAGATAGCGTCTGGATGGGACAAGTTTTTTATTCTTTAGGTATATCAGTAGGCTGTATTCAACATGAGTCTGCTTTTTTGTATGACCCAGCATATCAAACACCTAAAGAGGAAGGGTCAGAACAAGATAAAGAACGCGATAAAACGGGTGCGTTTAAAATTGTACATGAATTTTTACGCCCAGTTGAACGTAAAGAAGCATATGTTGCAGATATAACATATGGCACAAACAATGAATATGGTTTTGATTTTTTACGTGACAACATGGTGCAAACAAAAGAACAAATGGTTCAAAGAGATTTGCATTATTGTATTATTGATGAAATCGATAGTATTTTAATCGACGAAGCCAGAACTCCGCTTATCATATCTGCGCCAGATACAGAAAGTACAGACCAATATGCTCGGTTTGCAGAACTAGTCAAAAAATTAGAAGTAGACGTTGATTATAATATTGATGAAAAAATGCGAGCATCGACTTTGACTGAAAACGGAATAACAAAAATGGAAAAAATGTTGGGCATGGGAAATATTTATACCGAAGGTGGCATTACTATGGTTCATCATATTGAACAAGCATTAAAGGCGCATGCATTATTTAAGCGCGACAAAGACTACGTGGTAAAAGATGGCGAGGTAATTATCGTAGATGAATTCACCGGTAGAATGATGCAAGGTCGTCGCTACTCAGAAGGTTTGCACCAAGCAATAGAAGCAAAAGAAGGTGTGGCAGTTCAACGTGAATCAAAAACATTGGCAACAATTACTTTTCAAAATTATTTTAGGCAATACAAAAAACTTTCTGGGATGACAGGTACTGCTGCAACAGAAGCAGAAGAATTTTCTAAAATTTATGGTTTAGAAGTTACAGTAATACCGACAAACAAACCAATGGTACGTGATGACAAAAACGACCTTGTTTACAAAACTGCCAAGGGAAAATACGAGGCGCTAATTAAGGATATCAAAGAAAAGCAAACTAAGGGTCAGCCAGTACTTATTGGCACAGTTGCTATTGAGCAAAACGAATTTTTATCACAGATGTTAAATAGAGCGGGAATAGAACATCAAGTTCTAAACGCCAAACAACACGAAAAAGAAGGAAACATTATTGCTCAAGCTGGTCGACCGAGTGGTGTTACAGTAGCTACTAACATGGCCGGTAGGGGAGTTGATATTGTTTTAGGTGGTAACCCGCCAGAAGAAGGTGCACAAGATATCGTCAAAAAAGCTGGTGGTTTGCATGTCATCGGTACAGAAAGGCATGAGTCGCGTAGAATAGATAATCAACTTCGTGGACGTTCTGGCCGTCAAGGAGATGCAGGAAGTACTAGATTTTATCTTTCTTTAGAAGATGAACTAATGCGGATTTTTGGGTCTGATAGAATTAAAAGCATGATGACAACTCTAAAAGTGCCAGAAGACATGCCAATTGAAAACAAAATGATTACTCGTTCAATTGAATCAGCGCAGAAAAAAGTAGAAGGACATAATTTTGATATCAGAAAACATTTGGTAGAATACGATGATGTTATAAACAAGCATAGGGAAGTAGTGTATCAGAAAAGGCGTGAAGTGCTAGAGAAAGACGATATTAGAGATAAAGTTATTGAGTTAATTGAGCAAGAGATTGAGGCGGTGGTTTCTTTCCATACTGCTTCTGATGATCCTAAATCTTGGGATATTAAAGAAATTTACGAAGTAGCTAATTCAATTTTTAGAGTCGATCAAACCCTTCGTTTAGATTTAGACAAGATAAAGGAAGACATGTCGGAAAAGTCAAAACCAGACGAAGTAAAGGCTAGAACTAAAATAATCAATCATTTACTAAATATTGCAAAAGAGCAATATGATAAACTTGAATATAATGTTAATCAAGCAATGCAGAACACAGCTGACTTCCAAGAAACAAAAGTTATTCCAATACGAAAAGTAGAAAAACAAATCTATTTGAGAGCTATAGATAATTTGTGGGTAGAACATTTAGATGCAATAAATTATTTACGTACTGGGATTGGACTTCGTGGCTATGGCCAGCGCGATCCTTTAGTTGAATATAAAAAAGAAGCATATAAGCTATTTACAGAATTGATGAATTTAATTCAAAAACAAGTAGTTTACTCTATATACAAAGTTGGTGTAGCACAGCAGTTTACTCCAGGAATATTCCAACGGGCAGGCATGCAGTTTGTAGCACCGGCAAAGACTATGGAACGGGGGCAGGGAATCAGTAATCAGGGATCAGGGATCAGGGATCAGAAAGTTGATGAGCAGCAAGCAATGCAACAAGATGTAGAAAAACGTCAAGCAAAGTTAGAAGACAGCGCACAGACCCATTACAACGGACAAAAAGTAGGGAGAAATGATGCTTGTCCATGTGGGAGTGGTAAGAAGTTTAAAAAGTGCCACGGCAAATAATTTAAGGAGCATGCCCCGTAAGTCGCGAAGCGACTGTACGGGGTGTCATGGTGGATAAATATTATGTTAGAGTATATTTGGCAAAACAAAGAATGGATTTTTTCAGGGGTAGGAGTTGTTATTATATTTACTTTATTACCATCGATAGTGTTGCTATTTAAACACAGAAAAAATAAAAAATATGCAGACACAGATAAACCCGTCTCTAAAAGTTTTCCAAGCAACGACTCAATTGAGAAAATTCCTATTGAGAAAGAATTATCCCAAAAGGTTAAGAAGATGATAGAAGATGGCGGGTATCAGTTAAGCCCTACACCTGAAGAGATTGAAGAGAAGGTAGAGTCTGTAACGCCATTCCAGCAATCATCAATTAGAGAAAGTTTTAAGGATATTAAAATTTGTTGGAAGTTAGAATTTTCAAGTTTATCGATTAGCGATAATAAAAAAGTTACTTTATATTTTCATTCTAAAACTGGTTCTATTTTAGGTCTGTCAGTTATTTGTGAGAATGTTGACTTAGAAAAATATCCAACTTTTAAAAATTCAAAGAGAGGAAGCGAGGTATGGGTGTTGGGTAAGATTAAAGAAATCGAAACATTACATCTAAGATTAGTTAATAACATTTTTATTTTTGACTAAATTATAAAGGGTAACAGAGAATTTATGAAAATAATTCTTGGATCACAATCTCCTTGGCGAAAAAAATTTAAGAAGTGTCATAAGAAATAATATGTCTAATCAAGAAATAGAAATTAAAGTAAAAGTAAACGATACAAAAGACTTGGAAGAGTTTTTAATAGAAAAAGGAAAATTTCAATTTGAAAATAAACAAGTCGATCAATATTATGTCCCTTCTCATCGAGATTTTACGAAAGTCACTCCAATTAAAGAATGGCTACGATTAAGAACAGAAGCGGAAAAGAATACAATTAATTACAAAAACTGGCATTATCAAGAAGACGGCAAAGCTTATCATTGCGATGAGTATGAAATAGTAATTGATGACAAAGACACTGGTCAAAAAATCTTAGAAGCATTAGATCTCAAAAAAGTGATAACCGTAGATAAAGTAAGGAAAGTATATATTTATCAAGATTATGAAGTGGCTATTGATTCTGTAAAGGATTTAGGCAGTTTTATCGAAGTAGAATATATCGGTTTAAAAAAAATATCAGATGTTAAGCACAAATCAGATGAAATGATTGATTTTTTAAAACAACATGGCTGTCAAAATGTTGAGAGAGATTTTAAAGGTTATCCCTATCTATTGTTAGAGAAGTCAAAATGAAAATAATCCTCGGCTCACAATCCAAACCTCGCAAAAAGATCTTGGATAAGAAGTGTTATGTAATGTAGAATAAAAGATATGAATATAAAATCTTATTTATCACCAAAAACGAGGGTAAAGAAAAGTTTAATTGAAGGCCGTGGATTATTTGGCATACGTCAAATTAAGAAAGGAGAGTTGGTCGGTATCAAAGGTGGTCATATTATTGGTTGGAAAACTCTCCAGAGAATAAGACATTTGATTGGTGATTCCTATTTCCAAATTGATGATGATTTTGTTATAGGTCCATTAAAAAGCAATGAGGTCGGTAAAATTATGATGTTTTTAAATCACTCATGTAATCCGAACATTGGTGTTCGAGGCGAAATTACTTTTGTGGCTATGCGAGATATTAAAGCAGAGGAAGAATTGACCATTGATTACGCAATGGTAGACAATGATATTTATAAAACAAAATGTAACTGTGCACAGAAAAATTGTCGTAAGATTATTGCTGGTAAAGATTGGCAAAAGAAAACACTACAAAAAAAATATAGAGGATATTTTTCAAGGTATATTCAGGATAAGATAGATAAGATTTCTGTGGGCTAATAAGATTAAAAGTGTCATGTGGAATAAAGGTTACAATTCATTTTAATAAAATTATGGGATTAAAAGAAAAAAGCCAAGAATCACTTGTAGCTATTGCCGGAGTGATGAAAAAACCAGAATGGAAAACTTGGAGTTTCTGGATGGCCGCAGTCGCTAATTTAATTGCATTAGGTGCGATTATTATTGCAATAATAGCTTTACAGAAACAATTTTAAGAAATGTCATGGTGCTTAACTTGTCATCCTGAAGGAGTGTAAACGACTGAAGGATCTAAGCTGAGATTATTCACGGAGTTTACACTGAGTGTAACGAACGTGTTCAGAATGACAAAGAGGATAGATAATATTATGAAAATAATTCTCGGTTCACAATCTTTTTGGCGCAAAAAAGTTTTAGAAAGTATGGGTTATGATTTTGAAGTGATGATTCCAAGAATTGACGAAAAAGCCATTCGTGATGAAGACCCAAAACAGCTAGTTTTAAAAATAGGTCGTGCCAAAGCAGAAGCGCTTTTACCAAAAATAAAAGAAGATGCAATTTTAATTACATCTGACCAAGTGGGAGTTTGTGATGGCGAGATACGAGAAAAACCAGAAAACGAAGCAGAGGTTAGAAAATTTTTACAAAGCTATGAAAAATATCCTGTACAAACCGTAACATCTGTAATAACCACAAATACCAAAACTGGCAAAACAGCAGAGGGAATTGACATTGCTAAGCTATGGTTTAGCAAATTTTCTGATGATCAAATCGAAAAGATAGCTAAGGATAAAGTCGTTTATACTTTTGCTGGGGGGTATAACATGGCATATGCAGATATTGCGGATCATGTAATTAAGATAGAAGGAACAATTGATAGTGTGCAAGGTTTGCCAATAGAATTAACAAAGAAACTAATTAAGCAAGTTAGTTAATTTTAGTCATTCCGAGCTTGTCGAGTCATGCCATAGGCAGATCCGCCTCTGGCGGAGAATCTCACACCTTTCAAGAAGTTTGGGGTGAGATCTCTCCACTCGCATAAAATAAATAAATAACGGTCGAGATGACAATATAATAATATGGTTACGATAATTTTTGAATCACATGCCACAAGTCTCGATAATGAGAAAGGATTAGCTTCTGGGTTAGATGATGTTGAGCTATCTGAACTAGGACAACAACAAGCTAAAGAATTAGGAGAGCGTTACAAGAATGAACACTTTGACGCTATCTTTTGTTCTAATCTAAAAAGATCTTACAATACTGCAGAAATAGCTTTTAAGAATAGAGATTTCAAAATTATAAAAGATAAAAGATTACGTGAATGTGATTACGGGGATTTAGAACATCACCCCAATGAAGAAGTAAACAAAGTAAGATCAAAATATATTAATCAACCGTTCCCTATCGGGGAAAGTTATCAAGAGTGCATGGAAAGAATGAAAAGTTTTTTTGATGACTTAAATAAAGACTATCAAGACAAGAAGATTATGATAATAGGGCATAGAGTAACTCAATATGGTTTGGAGCACTGGATAAAAGGGTATTCTCTTGAAAAGGTTTTAACAGATCCGTGGCAATGGCAGCCTGGGTGGGAATATGTACTGGAATAGATAATTTTTAAATAAAATAAGCAAAAAAGATGTCATACCATTTGACATTTTTTTGTTTTTATGCTATGATTTAAGGTTAGTATTTTGACAATGATCTTTAAGTAAACCTGTAGTTTATTTAAGGATCTAAACCAATGTTGTTTTGAAAGGGGGCAGGCTCATAATGAATCTAGTTAATAAAAAAACACCAGCCAAGTTTATACAAATGGCAAAGAAAAGAACACTGCCAGTATTCCTCATACCTGAAAGGCTCATGGTTAGATTTCAAAGAGCCTGTCAAAACGGAAATGGACAGTTGGATGTATACTTCTGTCCGCCTTCTTCTCGTAAGGGAAGTACTCCTCAAGTAATGCGCAAAATGGTATGTGTTGTCTGCGAGGACATACGTGTGTTGGGGGAACGCTTGAAAAAAGCCGAGATTGAATTCATGACCGGCTTAATAATTCCAAAACCCTACACCAATAAAGGTAAGATGATTTTCTACTCAGAGGTAGGTATTGTCATTCCGGGTGGACAATTCTGGAAAGCAGAATTCTGTCAGACATACCTTCGTTGGCGAGTGACCGGATTTGATTGGTCAGGAAAACGACCGCATTGTTGGACAGCAGTATTTGACTGCTGGGAAGAAATCTGGGAATCGGCACGGTGCAAGCTTACTGCTGTTGTGAGCAGCAAAATGAAGATCAATTAAGGAAGGAAGCGTAATAAGGTGTTTGCACTTTGCCTGCAGCAACACCATATTACTTGTGCAGCGGGTAAGCTAATTGTTCGACCGTGATCAACCAAAAATGCTGAAAGGAGGGAATGTTGTACCTCAAGCCAGAAACCTAATTATGATTTGATGTAACTTGAGACTACCAGGCGCTATAATTAGCGTTATTAGCCCGAATGCAGGGCAGGACTATGCGCAAGACGCAAAAAGTCCATCCCGGCCGCCCAAGCCGCTGGAAATAATTGGGTGAAATTGGGGCGATATGGATTAAATTCCAGAAGCCCCCTTTTCTTTTTGTCAAAATTTTTATATAATTACGAGTGAGCTTCAAAGGGGCACATTGTGTTCATTTGAAGCGATCGAGTAATTTCATGGATAGTAATATATTGCAAAAATCCATATAATTTTATTATGATAGTTATATTAAATTTTGGATCACAATATCTTCACCTAATTGCCCGCCGAGTTAGAGAACTCGGTGTTTATGCTGAAATTTTGCCACACAATGTATCTAGCAAGCAACTCAAGAAACTAAAACCAGATGGCATTATTTTTTCTGGTAGCCCTGCATCCGTTTACGGTAAAGGTTCACCTCAAGTTAAAAAAGAAATATTTAAAATGAGTATTCCAATTTTGGGAATATGTTATGGACATCAGCTTATTGCTGATTTTTTTAATATTAAAATTGAACCAGGAAAAGTTGGTAGGTTTGGCAGGTATTTTATAAAAGTAACAAAGCAAGGAAAAATATTTCAAGGAATTAAGGGAAAACAGCAAACTTGGTTTTCAAACTATGACATTGTATCAAAATTACCAAAAGGATTTATTAGAACTGCTACAAGTCCAAGCTGTCCAATTGCTGCGATGGAAAATACAAATAAGAAAATGTATAGTGTGCAGTTTCATCCAGAAGTAGTTCATACTAAACGCGGCAAGGATATACTTGCAAATTTTGTCTTTGGTGTGTGCAAAGCAAAAAAGACTTGGAAAGTAAAAAGCCTATCCAGAGATTTAATTGAACAAATTAAAATACAAGTTGGAGATAATAAAATTTTGCTTGGTTCTTCTGGCGGAGTAGATTCAACCGTAGTTGCTGCATTAATTCATAAGGCAGTAGGAGATAATTTGTATTGTGTATTTGTAGATCATGGTTTAATGAGAAAAAATGAAACTGTAGAAATAAGAAAGATTTACAAAAAATTAAATATTAAAAATTTTAAAGTAGTAAATGCTAGAAATTTATTTTTGAATAGACTAAAAGGAGTAACTGAGCCAGAAAAGAAAAGAAAAATAATTGGACATACTTTTATTAAGGTATTTGAAACTGAAGGTAAGAAAATTTCTAAAAAAGAGCATATTAAATATTTTGCACAAGGAACAATTTATCCTGATAGAATTGAATCAGCTGCCAGTTCTAATAAGGCTGATAAAATTAAAAGCCATCATAATTTAACTCTGCCAGAAAAACTACATTTTAAAATCATCGAACCATTACAAGATTTATATAAAGACGAAGTTCGAGAATTAGGTCTAGATTTAGGACTTGATAAAGACGTCATATATCGTCATCCTTTTCCAGGTCCAGGTTTAGCTGTAAGAATTTTAGGTAATATAACATCTCAAAAAATTAAAATCCTGCAAGCAGTAGATGAAATTTATATGAAAGAACTAAAAAAATCTGGAGATTATAGCAACATAACCCAAGCGTTTGCAGCGTTACTACCAGCTAAATCAGTTGGTGTAATGGGTGATGCCAGAACCTATAAATATATTGTAAGTTTACGCGCTGTGACAACAGAAGATTTTATGACAGCTGATTGGTATAAATTTAAATATGAAACTTTAATTAAGATTTCAAGTAAAATTGTTAACGAGGTAAAAGAAGTTAACCGCGTTTTATACGACATAACACAAAAACCACCAGCTACTGTGGAGTATGAGTAGTTGATTCCAAATCCCAATATCCAAATCCCAAATCCCAAACAAATTTCAATAATTAAATTGTAAATTTTAACGCCATGCCGGAATTGCCAGAGGTTGAGACAATTAGACGTGAATTGAATTCTAAAATCAAAAACAAAACCATCATAAATGTAGAAATAAAAGTAGCAAAGATGGTAAATTTACCGATAAGCGAGTTTGTACGAAAAGTCCGCAGTAAGAAAATTAAACACGTTTATCGTAGAGCAAAATTAATAGTTGTGGATTTATATGGCCACAATTTTTTATTGTTTCATCTAAAAATGACAGGACAACTAGTCTATGTTCCAAAAATCGGTAAAACAATTTCTGGTGGACATTCAATAAAAAATTTAGGACATCTACCGAACAAGTTTTCTCATATCATCTTTACATTTTCTGATGGATCAAAACTATTTTTTAATGATGTTAGAAAATTTGGTTGGGTAAGATTGGTAGATGACAAGCTATATCTTTTAGTTAGAAACTCTTTTGGGCTTGAACCACTAAAAAATGATTTTACTTACGAAAGATTCAAGGCACAATTAATGCACTATCCAAATCGAAAAATCAAGCAAGTAATATTAGATCAAGCTTTAATTGCAGGATTGGGCAATATTTATACAGATGAAAGTTGTTTTTGTGCAAATATTAAACCCATGCGGATTGTCAAAACATTAAAAGAAGAAGAAATTAAAAAATTACATAGATGTATACCCAAAGTTTTGGAGTTTGCAATTTTAAAGAAAGGGACATCCGCTAATAATTATGTCAGAACAGATGGCACAGTTGGCGGGATGGTGCCGTTTCTTAAAGTTTATGGACGTAAAGGTCAAAAATGCAAAAGACAGGGCTGTAAGGGGGTTATAAGAAAGATACAATTAAACGCGCGTGGTACGCATTTTTGTGACGTTTGTCAAAAATAACTTAATCATTATTGTCATCTCGACCTTTGTTATTTTATATTATGCTCGGGATGACAGATAGAATAAGCATAATTTCATGGTATATAGCAAAACTTTTACATTAACAACAAAAGGAATCTGTGACATTATTCATATTACAAAAAAAGTCGGCAAGTATTGTCAGTGATCCCACCGGATTGACAGTCTTTAGACTGTTACCGTTTTTAACACACTTCAGCCTGAGTATGATTCGCCTCTGGCGAAAAAGTGTGTCATTCCGACAAGATTTTTTATGCATTATCCAAAAAAACGAAATATACACCGTTTACCTCATATATATTTAGATAATACTCAATATTTTATTACAGCAAGAACCTATAAGGAATTTAATTATTTTCATAGTGACAAAAAAAGAGAAATATTATCAGAATGTATTAAGAATGCATTTGATGAATGTAATGAAAATTTGTTAGCATGGGTTGTTTTAAGAAATCATTATCATTTAAATTGTAGAATTAAGAATAAAGATAATTTGAAAAAAATTACTAAGTTGATTAATGGAAAGAGTTCTTTTCTTGTGAATAGTCTAGACGATAAACGAGGTAGAAAAGTATGGCATCAATATCATGATACTATTCTAGAATCAGAAAAAGACTTCTGGACACGTTTCAATTATATTCATTGCAATCCTATAAAACATGATTATGTTAGAAGCCTTGATCAGCTAGAAAGTTATAAATTTTCAAGTTATAATTATTATTTAAAGAAATACGGAAAAGAATGGATCTTATCTGTGTTTGAAGAGTATTCAGTGATAGATTTTACCAAAACCCCACCGGATTGACAGTCTTTTTTGACCTTAACTTTTCGAAGGTAGACTGTTATCGTTGGTAACAATAGAGCCGGATTGACAGTCTTTAGACTGTTATCGTTTTTAACACACTTCAGCCTGAGTATGATTCGCCTCTGGCGAAAAAGTGTGTCATTCCGGCAAAATATGGCATTCGTTAATTAATTAATATAAGTAATTGGTGATTAGCCAGTTAAGCAATACAGTTAAAGAAAATCCCCAAACAATTCCTACTATTACCTCAGAAACTGTATGTCCTAAATCATTTGGTAACGTAGGATATTTTTTTTGTTCTGATTCTGGTAATTTTTTCACAAGCTGATTTACAATTCTGGACTTATCTTCTAAATGTTTTCTAAATGTAAAAGCATCACGAATAATAATAAAACTAAATATAGCTGCAACCGCAAAAACGGCAGAACTTAAACCCTCTACTAAAGCGACTACAGTTGTCAAAGATGTAACAATAGCAGTATGGCTAGAAGGCATCCCTCCATAAGTTAAAAAAAGATTTCTAAAGTTGAGGTTTCCTTTGATGCCGTCAATAGAAAGTTTTAAAATTTGAGTGGCAAAAACAACGATAATTGGTATAATGAGTACTAGATAGTCCATAGAAATAATTACTAATTTTCAATTTTTAATTTCTAATTAATTATGTCAAATTATATTTTTGCAATCTTAGCCGGAGTGTTACAAGGTCTGACGGAGTTTTTACCAATTTCTAGTTCTGGACATCTAGTATTATTTCATGAATTTTTCGGCTTTAGATTAGCCGATGATTTATTTTTTGATGTTGCACTGCATCTTGCAACTTTGTTAGCATTATTATTATTTTTTTATAAAGATGTCATTGATTTGATTAGTGCATTTTTTCAAAGTTTCATTAAATGGGATTTGAAAAATAATATTGATCAACGACTTTCGTGGTTTTTATTAATTGGTACTATACCCGCAGCCATTGCTGGGTATTTTTTTGAAACCCAAATCGAATTAATGTTTCGTGGTTCAATCATAGTAGCTTTTATGCTTATTGCTGTTGGACTGATACTTTATCTTTTTGATCAACTTAGCAAGAAAATTAATGATTTAGATAAGCTTGGGTTTTGGGGATCAATATTGATTGGTATTTTTCAAGTAATCGCACTAATACCTGGCACTTCAAGATCTGGTATTACAATTATAGCAGGTTTAAGCCAAAAACTTAAACGAGATGCTGCTGCCAGGTATTCGTTTTTACTTTCTATGCCAATTGTCTTTGGTGCAGGTATAAAGAAAGTATTAGATCTAAATTGTCAAGCCATGGATCTAAATCAGTGGTTAATAATTTTGATAGGTTTTGTAGCAGCCACAGTAACTGGATTTTTTACTATAAAATATTTCTTAAAGTTTTTGTCTAGCCATTCCTTAAAAGTTTTTGCGCTTTATAGAATAATTTTAGGTTTTGTAATTTTGATTACACTATATTTAGTTGTTTAGTATGCAAAATTTAATTAATCAATTAATTTCCCAAGGCTATTTAAAGAGTCCAGAAATTATCGAAGCCTTCAGAACGGTCAAACGTAAAGATTTTATTTCGCAAGAATTACAAGGTCAAGAAACTTTGAATTCACCTTTACCAATTGGACATGGCCAGACAATCTCGCAACCTTTAACAGTTGCTTTTATGTTTGAAAATTTGCAACCAAGAAAAGGTCAAAAAATATTAGATGTAGGTTCTGGCTCTGGCTGGACAACTGCCATGCTCGCAAATATAGTAGGAAAGTCAGGAAAAGTCTATGCAATCGAAAGGATTAAAGAATTAAATGAATTTGGGCAAAACAATGTAGCAAAATATAAATTCAATAATGTTGAGTTTTATAATTTTGACGGATACCAAGGCTTGAAAAAATATGCACCTTTTGATAGGATAATTGTGTCTGCAGCAGTTAAAGAAGTGCCAAATGCTTTAAAAGAACAGCTAGTTGTCAATGGAAGGTTAGTAATACCGACTGCTAATCAAGATATACGTTTGGTAGTCAAAACAGACAAAAACAAGTACGACGAAGAAATTTTTCCAGGATTTGTTTTTGTACCATTAATTAAAGATTAATTATGAATTTAGAATATTCTTCTGCACTTGCGGAAAAAGAAAATAGTGAAAAATTAATATCTCAAGAGATTTTGATGCTTTTTGATGAAGAACAAAGAAAAGAAGTTGCCGACGAGCTCAACAGTTTAAAAGGCTGGGACGAAGGCAGTTATGATCATTCTTTACGTACTTCAGAAATGTGTTTAGAGATGGTTAAGAGGCTAAAGCTTAATATCAGTGACAAAGCAAAAGATGTTTTAGTGAAGTCTGCACTTGTCCATGATTTAGGAAAAACTAGCATTGATCAAGAAATATTAAATAGTGATGTACAAATCCCAAAAGAACAGATTGCCGAGGTAATGGGTAAACATGTTGAAGACGGCGTTAGTATTGCAAAAAATAAACTCGGCTTAGAAAAAGAATTACCATTAATAGAAAGCCATCACAATTATACTTCTCCAACCGGTGAATTAACTAATGAACAATTAGAATCTATTGAGTTGCTTAGGATTGCAGACGAAGTAGATGCAATGCTTTCAAAGCGTAGTTATAAAGAAGCTTTTTCTGTTGAGAAAGCTCAACATGAAATTATTGATGAGTTTAAAGAAAATACCGTTTTGGGTTTAGAAAAATTATATGAAGTTGTCGACTTTTTAATTAAATTTAGAATGCAATTGAACCAAGAGTAATATGTCCAAACATGAATCACAATCTTTTCTAGAAGGTATGAAAGAAAAAGTACAGTCAACAGTTAATGAGTCACGATTGCCTAATGTTAATTATGAAAGCACGGTTGGTATATATGGTGGAAAATTAAAGATGCAGGATGAAAAAATGATTTACGATACAACGGGTGTTGTTTCAAAGGGAGATCAAAAAGGTGATGCTGTACTAAGAACATATGATGAGCATCTTTTAGAGGAACCATGGAAGTTGTTAAAAAAACATCCAAAATGGTTTTTAAAATTTTTAGCTCCTGGCACAAAACGATATCGTGGCAATCAAGAAGAAAAGTTACAAAACATTAAAAGGTTAGGATTACAAGACTATTATGGTGAACATGTAAACGGGATTGAAATCAAACAGCAGGAACTATATACCCAAGGCATAGCCTTGCAGGATATTTATCGTTCTGATCAAATAGACTCTGATAGATTAAATGAAATTGATCGTTTTCAAGCTCTAGCTACTGCCACGCAACATGTTAGTCAAACACACAAGGAGCATGGTGGTATAGGTGAATTACTTACCAGTGATATTATCTTTTCTTCTAAAGACGGAGAGCAAGTAAGTGAGCCAGTGCTTAATTTACCAGATATTGTATACAATCCTAAAAAACAAACTGCAGAAATAGATAAAAAAGCTACAGAAGTTTTAGAATTTATGTTTAATATTGGTGTGGAAGAACTACGTCGTTCAAATAACTGGATGGAGGTGAGAAAAGCACTTGAAACAATCGTTGATAATTATGAAGATAATAAAATAATAGATATGGTTAAGTCGTATGCCGCAAGAGGTAGATTAGTTTTGCAAGGTGATACTGAAATGCTGAGGTTGTCTGATACAGTAACAAAAAAAGCAAGACCGGCGTTAGCACAACACAATAAAGCAAGATTAGGCACAACTACGGAAACCGAAGCACAATTAAGGCAATTTATTAAAGATATTATTTTTAAAGATCAAATTGAACGAGAAAAATGAAAGCAATAATTTTAGCAGGTGGAGAAGGCACTCGTCTTAGGCCGCTTACGTACACAACTCCAAAACCATTAATAGATGTGCAAGGTCAAACTCTTACTGAGCATGTTTTTGATATTTTAAAAAAGTATAATATCACCGATATCATTCTAAGCCTTGGTTACAAAGCAGAAAAGATCAAGCAACACTTTAGTGATGGTGCAAAGTTTAGACTCAAAATCAATTATCTAATAGAAGAAAAGCCAATGGGAACTGCAGGACCATTAGTATTGATGAAGCAAATAGGATGCGAGGAAAAGGAAGATTTTATTGTAATAAACGGAGACAATTTATTTGCTTTAGACTTAAATAAAATGTTAGAATTTCATATAAGCCACGATGGGATCGCCACCATAGCTTTAACTAAGGTAGACGATGTAACACACTATGGTATAGCAAAAATGGATGATGATAAAATTGTAGATTTTATTGAAAAACCAGCAGAAGAAAATGCACCTAGCAATTACGCAAATTCAGGCTACTATATTTTTAAACCAGAAATTTATAAATACATTCCAGACAATGATTTTGTCATGTTTGAAAAAGATGTTTTTCCTAAATTAGCATCAGATGAAAAATTATATGGTTTTAAAAGTAATGCCCAATGGTTTGACACAGGAACATTTAAGCGTTACGAAGACGTAAAAAATAATTGGCAAGGTCCAAAATAACATGAGAAAATTAGTTTTCACAATCATCATTATTATTGTAATACTTTTTTTGTATTATCTGTATGTAGTTGGTTCACCATATTCCAAAGTTTCCGAAGTAGAAGAGTTTATTGTTCACCCAGGCTGGGGGAGTATGAAAATAGCTGAGCAATTAGAAAAACAAGGTTTTATAAAAAGTAATCAAGTTTTTGTTTTGTATGTTTGGAAAAATGGTATTAGTTCAAAATTAATGAGTGGTGAATATGATTTGGCAAAAAATTTAAGTATTAAAGAAGTAGCACAAGTTTTATCAGGCGGCTTAGTCAAAGACAAGGAACGTGCAATAACAATAATTGAAGGTTGGGATACACGCGATATTGCATACTATTTTGAACAAGAAGGTGTGTATAATGCTGATGATTTATACAAATTAGTTGGAGAACCAGGTCAAACTTACGAGGTAGGTGAAGATGTGGGTCTGTATGATTTTTCCGAACATTACGACTTTTTATTCGATAAACCAAAAGATCAAGGGTTAGAAGGGTATTTATTTCCTGATACTTACAGAATATATCATGATGCAGAACTAATCACAGTCGTTAAAAAGATGCTAGATAATTTCGAACAAAAATTAACAACTGAGATGAAAGAACAAATCAAAATAAATAATGTCAACATTCACGATACTCTTACCCTAGCTTCAATAATCGAAAAAGAAGTAGCAACAGATGAGGATAGAAAGCTAGTAGCCTCAGTATTTTATAAAAGATTAAATAATGACATGCCCCTACAGGCAGATTCTACCATTAATTTTTTCACCCAAACAGGTAAAACGCGTTCAAGCATAGAAGAAACAAAAATTGATAATCCTTACAACACATATAAATATATTGGATTACCGCCAGGACCAATTTGTAACCCATCACTTTCTTCAATTATGGCTGCAATATATCCAGATAAAAATAGTTATTATTATTTTTTAACAGAAGAAGACGGAACAGTACATTATGCATCAAATTTAGAAGGTCACGCAGCGAATAGGGCTAAGTATTTAGATTGAGAAGTGTAGTTGATACAGTTAATATAGTTAATACGATTTCTATATTAACATATCAACCGTATTAACTTTATTAACATAACTATACATTATGGCTAACAAAACTATCGTAATGTCACTCGGCGGGTCACTAATTGCACCAAAAGGCGTAGATGTAAAATTTTTAAAGAATTTTAAAAAGATAATTATAGATTTTGTAAAAAAAGGAAATCGTGTAATAATTGTCTGCGGTGGAGGAGATACATGCAGAAAATATCAAGGGGCAGCAAAAAAAGTCAATCCTAAAGTTACCCATATAGATTTAGATTGGGTTGGGATTGCTACAACAAAAATTAACGCAGAATTAGTTAGAGCAATTTTTGGAAATTTAGCATATGAAAAAGTTATACATAATCCATCAGCAAAAATCAAAACTACTAAAAAAATTATTGTTGGCGCCGGATACTTGCCTGGATCATCATCAGATAAAGACGCAGTACTTATAGCTAAAAATTTTCATGCCAAGACATTAATCAATCTTTCAAACATATCTTATGTCTACGACAAAGATCCAAATAAATTTAAAAATGCCAAAAAGTATAAACAAATGAAATGGAATGATTTTCAAAAAATTGTTGGTTATAAGTGGGTACCAGGTGCACATGTGCCTTTTGATCCAATCGCTACAAAATTATCACACAAACTAGGACTAACTCTAGTGATAGCTATGGGTAGTGATCTCAATAATCTTAAAAGTATATTAACTAACAAAAAGATCAAAGGAACAGTAATTAGCTAATACTATGTCTGAAGGATTTGAAAAATATGTCAAAAAAGAAAAGCAACTTACTAATTTGGACAGGTTTAAAAAGAATTAGATACAGAGGGAAGGATGACGATTCTGGATGGCGAAGATTTATGTTTGGAATGCTGGCAGAAATTTTTAGATCGGATTAAGGATAAGCAAGGAGAAGAATATCTACAGGATATAAAAAATGATTCATGCAGAACATCAGAAGTTGCAGATACCAGGAAATCAGCTGATGGCTGGTTTGGTATAATACAAAACGATTCCACTGGGGTCTGAATTTAGAGACTCCTGTGGATTACTTATTAAAAAATAACTATGTGTCCAATATGTGCTGGACTAATACATTTTCTTGACAAATTCTGGTAATCTGCTAAACTATACTTAATTAAATATTTCCACAGACAATAGGGGCTAAATTAGCTTAAAAGTATAACCCTATCGAGGAAAAAGGCCTTAATTTTAGTCTGTGGATTTGCCACAGATTTTTTAAATTAATTAAATATAATATGGCTAAAACTAAACAGAAAAAAGAAGAAATAGTAAAAAATTTAGTAGAAAAATTAAAGAAAGTTAAGTCAGTTGTTTTTGCTAATTTTGATAAATTATCGGTAAAAGAACTAGAAGAACTTAGAAATAAGTGCGAAGAGCAAAATATTGATCTTGAAGTTACTAAAAAGACTTTGCTCAAAAACGCAATTAAAAAAGCAGAGCTTAAAGAAGTTGATGTAAAAAGTTTTGAACGTGGTGTTTCTACTGTTTTTGGATATGAAGACGAAGTATTACCAGCAAAAATTATTGCTGACTTTGCTAAAGACCATGAATCTTTAAAAATGTATGGTGGATTGATAGAAAATGAATATGTAGACGAAGCATACTTATTACAACTAGCTAAACTACCTTCTAAACAAGAGTTATATGCTAAAGTTGTAGGATCACTCAAATCACCAATTGCTGGATTTGTCTTTGCTTTAAAGGGTAACCTAAGTAATCTAGTATATACTTTGCAAGCAATTAAAGAAAGTAAAGAATAACAATAATTAATTTCTAATATTTAATTAATAATAACTAAAACAATATGACAGACGAAAAAACTAAGGAAGAAAAACCTTCAACCAACTCAGGTCAAGAAAAGGACGTAGTAGTTCCAGAAAAATTTAAATCAATTGTATCTGAAATCGAAAAGATGTCAGTAGTTGATTTAGCAGAACTAGTTGGCATTTTAGAAGATAAGTTTGGTGTTTCTGCTGCTGCTCCAGTAGCTATGGCAGTTGCAAGTGCTGATGCACCTGCTGCAGAAGAAAAGACAGAATTTACTGTTGAACTTACTTCTACAGGTGATAACAAAATTGGTGTTATTAAAGCAGTAAGAGAAGTAACAGAACTTGGTTTAAAAGAAGCTAAAGATTTAGCTGATTCTGCTCCAGCAGTTATCAAAGAAGGGGTAAAGAAAGAAGAAGCAGAAAACATGAAAAAGAAGTTAGAAGAAGCAGGCGGACAAGTAACTTTGAAATAATTTTAAAAATACAAAAAAATCTCGCAAACCTAAGCGAGATTTTTTTGTATGCAATTTATTCTAAGTGATTAGCAGAAATTCCAAAAACCATATTACCATTTAGAAGATATATCTTATCGTTACGTTCGTCAACTGCAAAATCTTTTAAATTGTCAAAACTACTCGAGTGGTATTGAATAATTAGTTTACCTGTTTTATCTATTACAACTAAGCGACTACTGGAGGGATCTAAAATATATAAGTAGTCTGAATCAACAAAAGTTTTTACTTTAGTTGGGTTTTGTAGCGCTGGATCAATATCAGATACTTCAAAATCAGTCTTTAAGCCATTCAAAAGCATGGTAATTTGTCCGTTTTCTTTTAGTAAAAATATTTGTCCGTCGATGGCAAAAGAAGTAACCATCGATAGATCTACTTTTTCTTTAATCCAATCAGTAGGGGAGCCAAAGCCTTCTTCTAACTCACGATATCTATATATTTGATTATTTTTCTTATCAATAAAATATAAGCGCTGATTATAAACATCAAAATCGTTAACCTCAGCTCCGGGATTAATACTCAATCCCAGTTGGCTAATTGTATCTGAATTTGTATTGAGTTCAAAAACTGTTTGGTTTTCATTCAAGAATATAATTTTCGAGCTACTAAATGGCCTAGAAGAAATTGCGTTTTTAATTTTTACATCAGCTTGAAAAATTGTTGTGATATTTTTTGTGTCTGGGTCAAGTTTATAAATTGCTTGGTTGTTATGATCCTGACTGTATATTTTATTTTCTAACAGCACAATTAGCGGCGCAACACTTGCAGCTGAATTAACATTTTCGAAATTAGCAAGCATGAGTGGATCGTTAATTTCTACTAAATGTCTTAATTTAGATAGTTGCAGTTCAATTTCTTGTTCTAAATTTTGTATGGCAGGTTCTTTTTTATTTTCACTAGTTAGTTCATTAAGTATTTCTTTTGCTTCTAGCAGTAATTTTCTTGCTTTTGTTTCGTCTTCATAAATCAGGCTAGCTTTGGCCTCGTCATTTTTTTCTTGAACCGCAAGCATTGTTTCGCGAACCAGTTCTGCATTGGTCTCATTTTTATTTTTAACACCAATGTAAACCACATTAATTCCAAAAATAACTATTAGGGCAATAGATGCAAATAAAAGTAAACGACTTTTTGGTGTCATTTGTCTGGTTCTTTCTTTAATAAATTTTATTGATGGCAGTTTAAACCTTACGCTTTTAAAAATCCTAAAACTTTTTAAAGGATTTGGTATGCTAGAAAGTCTGTCTTGCATAGTGGGTCTATATTGTTTTTCTTCAATTTGTTGAGTGGCTTTTTGCATGGAGGTCAATTTATTAATCGATGGAATTTTTGGTATTGGTACACTTCTAACTTTATTTAAATATTGTTGCATTGATCTCTTGAATACAGTTCTGTATTTATTGATATCAGGTAAATAAGATGTATTTAATATTTTTTGAGTAGCGTTTTGGGTTCTGATAAGTTCGTGCATTGAATCTTTAGAGGCAGCTTTTGTGTATTCGAATTCTTCTAGTTGTTTGATGATGATTTCTGGTTGATCTTTTAGCGCTGGTTCAACAGAGATAATCACTAACCCCATGCTAAAATCAGTATTAACTTCATCAAGCAGTTTTTTTAATTCTAAAATTGCATCATCGATTTTGTTTAGAGTAATAATCTTTTTAATTTTTTCTAAAGAAAGATAATCTAGTACAGTAGTATTGGCTAAAAATAAATAATCGTTTGTTGTAATGCTACCAGAAATTACTTGAGAAAATAATTTTAGAGGGTCAATTTTATTACCTGCTTTATCTCCAGAAGTGGATTCTCCAATGTCAATCATTTTGTATTCATTATCTGTTGCTTTGTGAGCTAATAGTGCTGGAATTTTTCCGACTGTAATTAAAAATAAGTCTTTGTCTTTAACTAGTGCAATATTAAGATTTAGTTTTTCTAGTTCAATATTTACTTTAGAGGCATTTAAAATTCTTAAAAAATTGCTATTAGTTTTTTGCAGAGCAATTTCTAGTCGCTGTTCTAAATCTATATCCTTTTCGTAATTATCATAATAAAAATTGTTTTGTAATTCCCCAAGTAATTGGTTGAGTAAATCATCAATACTTTCAATTGGGCCCTCATATTCAATCAAACCAAAAAGATAACCAAAGTTTTGATGGTACTGTGATTCAACCGAGGAATTTAAAAATTTACAATAAGAAGCCGCTTTATCGGGCGGTGCAATTATCAATTCTCTGATTTGTGGTATGTAAGAAGACATTTAAGTATATTGTGCAAATAAGATGGTTATATTATACTATAAATACAACAATATTGCTATATATGCTTGAACAATTATTTGGCTCAAAAACTAGAGTAAGACTTTTAATGCTTCTTTTGAATAATCCGGGCAAATCTTTTTATTTAAGAGAAATTTCAAGAAAAATTAAAGTACAGCTAAACTCTGTGAGAAGAGAAGTATTGTACTTAGAAAAAGTTAGCATTATCAAATCAGTCAAAATAATTCCCGAAGTAGAAGCAAAGAAACCTGCTAAAAATACTCAACGTAAAAAAAAGACTGCTCAGTATAAAAAATTTTATTTGATTAACACTGAATCAGTAATATATCCAGAGTTAAAGGCAATGTTTCTAAAAGCTCAATTGCTACTTGAAAAAAATTTAATAAATGAAATAGAAAAAATTGCACAAGTACAGTATCTGGCATTGACAGGAGTTTTTGTTGGGATGGAAAATTTTTCTACAGATTTATTATTAATAGGAAAAGTTAACAAAAAAAATTTAGTCAGAGTCGTTAAAAAGTTCGAACGTGCATTAAATCGTCCAATAAATTACACAGTTATGCCACTTTCTGAATTTAAGTATAGACAAGATATCACAGATAGATTTTTGTATGATATCATCGAAGGTAAAAAAATTGTAGTTATTGATAAGATTAGCAAATAAGAACATGATACTATTTATTGATACTTCTGATTCTGCGAAAGCTACTGTAGCGCTAATAGACAACCAAAAACTAAAAAAGAAAATAGAGTTTAAGGCTAAGTTTAAACAAGCTGAATTACTACTCAAGCAAATTGAAAAACTTAATATCAACTTAAATAAACTTAAAGGAATAATTGTTATTATTGGACCAGGCTCGTTTACTGCCTTAAGAATTGGAGCAACAGTTGCAAACACGCTTTCGTGGAGCTTAAAAATTCCAGTTGTTGGAATAAAACAAACTGATCTAGATCAAGTAGTTATAAAGTCAGAAAAACTAATCTCTAAAATAAAAAACAACAAATTTGTTATACCTCATTATGGCAAAGAGCCAAATATAACTAAAAGCAAAAAATAATGTCTCAGAAAAAACTTATATTACTTGTAGAAGATGATCCAGATATATCTGCCTTGATGGAAAAAAAATTATCTATCGAAGGTTTTGATGTCAAAAAGATTATGGATGGCGAAGAAGCTATTAATTATTTAGAAACCAATATTCCTGATTTTGTGATTTTAGATATCTTAATGCCAAAGATAGAAGGCATTTCTGTTTTGCAAATGATCCACGACGGAGAAAAAACAAACAAGATTCCTGTGATAGTCTTAAGTAACTTAGATAGCCAAGATAGCAGAGATCAAGTGAATGCAGTAGGGGATTATGAATACTTTGTAAAAGCAAAAACAGATCTAGATGATTTGGTTAAAAGAATAAAAGAAAAGCTTGGGATTTAAGTAAAATTAAATTTAATACTTGTAGGTCGGGGTCAGGCCTCGACCTACTGGTAATATAGTTAAGTCAATAATATAAAAGAAGAAGACCGCGGCATTGCTGTCGCGGTCTTCTGATAGACGTGTTTTGACTTACTATTCGTCAATCTTGACGGCTACCCAGAACTCCCCATTGAATTTTGCCCTGCAGTCAGGACATACATCTGGGTGGTCGATATCTGCACCAATTTTTTTTGTAACAAGCGTGCCATCACGATAATTGAATGTTATTCCACAAACTGTGGTTTCCTTGTGATTACTTAGAGGTAGAAGTGAATCACTTTTAGATAAGAGATGTACTGTCGTTTCCTCATGGAGAATATTTTTGAACTCCTTCTCCAAGAATTTGGCTGCAGCTTTGAGGCAACCAGCCAGATTTCTAGGAGGACCTTCGAAAATAAAAGTCAATTTCCATTCTACTTCGAGGTCGGAGATACATTGTTCCAGAAAAAATGTGGACGGGGAACTACCTTGAAGCTTCTTTATAAGTTTTGGTAGTTTTTCGAAAGTGTTGTGCCAAATATCATCAGTATCGAGAGTTAGAACCATTGGCACTATGGTTGTAGCGCCTCCATCCATGGTATATGCATACGAATATGTACATATCGTTATTTCGGGTGTTTCCTCCCATTTTAATGTACCTAGTCTTCTTACGCGCTCACTCATTGTTCTCCTCCTTTTTAGAGTTGGCGTTTCGTATGTTTTAAGAGCGCGGCCGCTCTATCTCCACAATGAGATATTGTAAGTTAACACAAAAATGACAGATATGTCAACATTTACATGGGTCAAGTATGGAAACTTGACCTACGTGTTTTGGATATTTGGTTATGTAGCTCGAGTTTCCATACTCGAGCGTCACAATTTTATAAGTTTTCCACATATTTTACACAGCTTTTGCAAAAAGGGCTGTATTTTAGTGAAAATCAGTTGTGTTGCTAGGTGGTTGACACTAACACTTAAGTGGGGTAAAATAATAGCATAGTGGTGATGGGTGGATGAAAGTGGGGATAAGTCATAATATCTGTGGACATAGGTTCCACTCAAGCTCGCTTCACACCAAATCACAAATCTAAACTAATAGTCAACGAATTAATTACTGATATTTTATTTAGCTATGTTTATTGGTGAATATCAACACAATCTTGATCAAAAAGGCAGACTGGCAATACCAGTTAAATTTAGGAATCAATTAGCCAAAGGAGCAGTTGTCACCAGGGGTCTAGACAACTGTTTATTTTTATACACCAAAGAGGAATGGCAAAAGCTGGCTACAAAACTTGCTGCTTTACCCATTTCTAAGGCTAACACCCGAGCCTTCTCACGTTTAATGCTTGCGGGTGCTATGGATGTTAGGTTAGATAGCCAAGGCCGTATTATTTTACCGGATTATTTGCGTAAATACGCAACGGTAAAAAAGAAAGTCATTATTGCCGGGCTATATAACCGTTTGGAAATTTGGGATGACCTCGTGTGGCAAAAGTACAAAACCGGAACTGAAAAGAGTTCTACAGATATTGCAGAAGCTTTGGGAGAATTAGACGTTTAAAAGATGTCTTTGCAAAAATATCACCATGTTCCGGTTCTGCAACAAGAAGTTCTAGAACACTTAAAATTAAAATCTAACAAGAATTATATAGATTGTACCTTGGGAGGTGGTGGACACACAGTCGAAATACTAAAAGCGATTCAACCCAAAGGAAAAGTTCTGGGAATTGATTTGGATGCACATAGTTTAGAAGCTGCTACACAGCGAGCGAAAAAAGAACGTTTAGCTAAAAATCTTCTTACAAAAAAACAAAATTTTAAAAAACTAAAACAAATAACTTATGACATGGGATTTTCTAAGATTGATGGTATCTTATTGGACCTTGGCATATCTTCGGGTCAGCTCTCAAACCCAAAGAGAGGATTTAGCTTCTTGGCTGAAGGAAAGCTAGACATGCGATTTGCGGGAGAAAGTTCAAATGAGCTAACCGCATATCATATCATCAACAAATTATCATTAGATGAATTAATAAAGATTTTCAAAAATTATGGTGAAGAACCGTTATCAGCAGAAATTGCCAGAAAGATTGTCACAACAAGAAAAATAAAACCTATCCAGTATCCACAGCAGTTGGTTGAAATTGTACGCATAATTTATCAAAAACATTATAAAAAAAAATCAAAAGTGAATCCTGCAACAAGAATTTTTCAAGCAATTAGGATCACTGTTAACGACGAAATTGAAAATTTAAAACAAGTATTGCCACAGGCAGTAGAAATATTAAATAAAAGTGGACGGCTAGTAGTAATAAGTTATCATTCGCTAGAAGATAGAATTGTAAAGGAATTTTTCAAAACAGAATCAAGGGGATGCATTTGTCCTCCACAAAGACCAACATGTAGATGCGAACATAAAAAAACTTTAAAAATAATTACTAAAAAACCTATCATACCAACAGATAAAGAAATGATAGAAAACCCACGTAGTAGAAGCGCAAAATTACGTGTAGCGGAAAGGTTATAATGTGTAACAGTAGAGAATACAGAGATTATAGCGATTGGAGTTAATTAGAGCAGTAAAACTCTATAATCACTATAATAACTCTAATCAACTACAATTAACTCAATTTTCATATGCCTAGATTTTTTCACCTAACAAGAAAGAAGCAAAAAGTTACTAAAAAGAAATCAAAAAATTTTAGAATATCACAAATTTCTTTTAAAACTTTTAGCTTTTTAGTTTACGGAGGTCTAGTTATATTATTTTTAGCATATTTGGTTCAAATAAATAGTATAGCCACAAAAGGTTATATTATTTCAGATCTTGAATCACAACTATCAACATTGGCAAAAGAAAATAATGGTTTGCAGGAACAAGTACTGTCATTACAGGGTACAGATAATGTAGAAGATAAATTAGAAGGAATGGGTCTGGTAAATTCCGAAGCAGTTGAATACATAAAAATAAGTAAACCCGCAGTTGCTCTAAGATAAAATAATTATTATGAAACTAGGCAGCCATCAAGAAGGTGGGGGTAGTAGCCGTTTAACATTTTTGATTATCGGCTTTTTTTTATTTGGTTTGATTTTGATATTTAGGCTCTTTGTTTTGCAAATTCTCAATCGGGACTTGTATCAAGAAATGGCTTCTGATAATCAAGAAGTTTCAAAAAGTCTTTTTCCTCAAAGAGGCACTATATATGCCAAGGAGCTTAACGAAGTTGGAGAAGAAGTTCTATTCCCATTAGTAACTAATCAAGATTATAATTTAGTTTACGCTGTACCATCTGAAATTATTGATGCTAAAAAAATTATTGATGGCATTACGCCGATCCTTGGTTTAGAAGAAGAGGAGTGGAAAGATACTTTGTCACGTATAAGTAAAGATAATGATCCTTACGAGCCAATTGCACATAAAGTCAACCGAGAGCAGGTAGAACAGATAAAGAAATTAAATCTGCCAGGAATTTATTTCGCTCCAGAAAACTATCGATATTATGCTGATAAAAGTTTTGGCGGTCAGATAACTGGCTATGTAAAACAAACAGATGAAGAAAAAATTGGACAATATGGAATTGAACAATATTTTGATAAAGAACTTTCAGGAAAGCTTGGCATAATACAAGCTACAAAAGACGCCCTGGGATCAATAATTACCTTAGGTAATCGCTCTATTAAAAAAGCAGAAGATGGATCTGACATTGTCTTAACTATTGATAGGGTAGTACAGGGAAAGGTGTGTCAGAACTTGCAAGAGCTTGTGGAATGGTTCAAAGCAGAGCAAGGTACAATAATCATTATGAATCCTAAGACTGGTGCAATAATTTCGATGTGTAGTAAGCCAGATTTTGATCCTACAAAATATAACGAAGTAGAAAATTTAGATTATCTGAACAACCCCGCAATATTCTATGAGTACGAGCCAGGTTCTGTGTTTAAACCATTAACCATGGCTATGGGACTTGATTTAGATCTAGTTGCCCCAGATGATACGTTTATCGACGAAGGTGAAATTATAATTGGTCCTTATACCGTAAGAAATGCAGACTTGCTAGCTCATGGCGAACAAACAATGATACAAGTCTTAGAAAAGTCGCTTAACACAGGAGCTATACATGTTGCAGATAAAGTTGGTAAAAAAGATTTTAAAAAATTTGTAGAGGATTTTGGCTTTGGAGAACTTACCAATATTCAGATGAACACAGAACGACCAGGTGACATTTCTAACTTAGATAAACGTGGAGAAATATATACTTTAACAGCCTCGTACGGACAAGGCATAACTGTAACACCATTACAACTAACAGCTGCGTTTGCTGCGATTGCTAATGATGGTAAGCTAGTTAAACCATACGTAGTAGATCAGATAATAAGTCCAAGTGGAGAAATAGAAAAAACTACCACCCAAGAAATAAGGCAAGTTATTAAACCTAGTACAGCCAGAATTTTGCAAGGCATGCTAGTGTCTGTAGTAAAAAATGGTTTTGGCGCCAAGGCAGCGATTGAAAACTATCTAGTTGGTGGAAAAACTGGAACTGCGCAAGTATCTTCAGAAAGTGGAGGGTATGGTGCGAAAACAATTCATACTTTTGTAGGTTTTGCTCCAATTGATGACCCAACTTTTGTAATGTTAATAAAACTTAACAACCCACAAGGCATTAGATTTGCATCCGATAGCGTTACCCCAATATTTAGTGAAATCGGCCAATTTGTGTTAAACTATTATCAAGTACCACCGTCGTATTAACAAGTAACAAGGTACAAGTAACAAGGTACAAGTAACAAGGTACAAGTAACAAGGTACAAGTATGCATTTACTTCAAAAAATATTGGAGATAAAATTAAAATTTCTGGCTAAAATTATTCTAAAAAAATATAAGCCAGAAATTATTGGAGTTACTGGATCTGTCGGGAAAACTTCTACCAAACAAGCAATTCATACCGTGTTAGAAGAAAATGGATTTAAAGTACGTCAAAATAAGAAAAATTATAATAATGAGTTAGGTTTACCCTTAACTATTATTGATTCTGAAACTGGTGGCAAAAATATATTTAAGTGGATATTAGTTGGTTTAAAAGCTACCAAATTAATTCTATTTAAAGATATAAATTACCCCAAAATTTTAGTTTTAGAAATGGCAGCAGATAAACCAGGAGACATGAAGTACTTAGTCAACCTAGCTTCATGTCATATTGGTGTGGTTACCAATGTTTCTACAGTACATACAGAATTTTTTGGTACTGTACAAAAAGTAGCAGAAGAAAAATCTCAAATTATCAAACATTTAAAATCGTCCGACTTTGCCATAATTGCAGCTGACGATGATTTAAGTTTTCAAATGAAAGCGCAAACCAAAGCTACTACTTTTACTTTCGGATTTTCTCAAAAAGCAGATTTTTCTGCAGAACAAGTTGAACTAGAATACAGTAGCCAAACTCAAGATGTTACGGGACTATCTTTTTATCTTAAACATGAAGATAAAACATATCAATTTAAGTTACCAAATTTACTTGGTAGTCATTTAATATTTACCGTACTGCCATCAATCATTGTTGGCATGATTTACAAAATCGATTTGGAAAAAATATCTTTAAGTTTAGAACAATTTGAATCCCCAGTAGGCAGGATGAAGCTAATTGATGGGATTAAAGACACTCAAATTATTGACGACAGTTATAATTCTTCTCCATTGGCTTGCATGGCAGCAATAAAAACTTTAAGTGAGATAAAATTACCAGGCAATTTTAAAAAGTACGCAGTTTTAGGTGATATGCTAGAGCTAGGCAGTATTTCGGAACAAGCACACCAAGAAATGGGAGAAGCAGTTGTTGATTTTGGCATTGATGTTTTATTTACTGTAGGTGAGCGTGCACGAGATATTGCACGTGGTGCAGAAAATAAGGGTATGCTACAAGAAAATATTTTTACTTTCGTAAATTCCGAAGAAGCAGGTAAATTTTTGCAACAAAGAATAAAGCAAGGAGATCTAATCTTAATAAAAGGTTCACAAGGTGTAAGGATGGAACGTATCACAAAAGAAATAATGGCAGAACCGATGAAAGCAAAGGATCTACTTGTAAGACAAGATAAATCTTGGGTAAAATAAGATTTAACTAATAATATATAAATTTATGAATCAAACAATAGAAGGAGGACCTAAACCAGCATCAAATGAGCAGATAGATAGTCCTGAAACAGAGTCTACTCAAGAAGGAATCAATAGAGAAATGCATGAAAGATTAGGGAAACTATCAGAATTAGCAGAACATGGTTTTTTAGATGTTTGGCAACTAACTGAAGGTGAAGTTGATCACAAAGCACTAAAAGAAGCCAAAAATATAAAATCTATATTGGCAGAAAAACGATATGCAGTTTTTGCTGATGCGAGCAAAAAATTACAAGAGCTAAAACAAAGTGGTGGTAATGTATTAGAACAAGATAGGCCAAAAACAGCTGAGGAATTTATTGCTAAGATTAATGAAGTATAAAAATTAAATATTTTTCTAATTAAATGATGGTATATTATATTCATTAAATTTTTAATTATTAAAAATTATTGTTTGCATGCAAACATTGCAGTTATACAACACATTAACTAGAAAAAAAGAAGAATTTAAACCAATTAAAAAAAATGAGGTTGGGTTATATACTTGTGGCCCAACTGTTTATAATTTTGCTCATATTGGGAACTTGCGTTCTTATATTTTTGAAGATATTTTAAAACGCGTGTTAATCTATGATGGTTATAAAGTTAAGCATATAGAAAATATTACAGATGTTGGCCACTTAACCTCAGATGCAGACGAAGGAGAAGATAAAATGCAAAAAGCAGCCCAGCGCGAAAAAAAACCAGTTACCATCAAGACTATGATGGATATAGCAGATAAGTATACTAAAGCATTTATTAGTGATATAAAAGCACTTAACATCTCAGAGCCAGATAAGTGGGCAAAAGCCACAGATCATATCAAAGAAATGATTGATATGAATAAAAAAATCGTAAAAAATGGTTATGCTTACACAACCTCAACAGCGTTATATTTCGACACATCAAAATTAAAAGAATATTCAGAACTTGCAAAACTAGATTTGTCTGGCCTTAAAGCAGGGGCACGGGTAGAAAAAGATAAGGAAAAGAAAAACCATAATGATTTTGCGTTATGGTTTAAGGCAGTAGGAAAACATAAAGATCACGTAATGGTGTGGGAAAGTCCGTGGGGCACAGGTTTTCCTGGCTGGCATTTAGAATGTTCTGCCATGTCTATTAAGTATTTAGGAGAAGAGTTTGATATTCACTGCGGTGGCATAGATCATATCCCTGTTCATCACACAAACGAGAGAGCACAAAATATTGCAGCTACAGGAAGTCCAGTGGTAAAAACTTGGTGTCATGGAGAGTTTCTTGTTATCGGCAAATCAGAAAAGATGGCTAAGTCTGGTGAAAATTTTATAATCCTAGAAACTTTAGTTGATAAAGGTTATGATCCTTTGTCATACAGATATTTAGCCTTAATGACTCATTATCGTAAGAAGCTTCAATTTACATGGGAAAATTTAGATGCAGCACAAATAGCTTTGAAAAAATTGTATACAGAAGTTGTTGACTTGCCAGAAGGAAAAGCAGTATCACAAAAATATTTGTCCAATTTCGAAAAGTCAATTAACGATGATTTAAATACTCCACAAGCATTAGCTTTGGTGTGGGGTTTACTTAAAGATAAAAAAATATTAGATAGTGATAAAAAAGGTACTTTAATTGAATTTGATAAGGTGTTGGGGCTAGGATTAGATACGATAATAATTGAAAAAATACCAGCAGATATTAAAAAGTTAGCAGATCAACGTCAAAAATTACGTCAACAAAAGAAATGGAATGAGGCAGATAATGTACGACAAGAAATCGAAAAACTAGGATATCAGGTAGAAGATACTAAAAATGGTCCAAAAATAATCAAAAACTAAAAAATGAAAGCTACTTAAACATTTGTCGCTTTCTTTTTTTAGTTAATCAAAATTTACTACACCTTTTACAATATAATCTACAAACGGATTAACATTTTTATGCTTTGTGAAATAACTAACTATGGGAGCATGACCTTCGTATCCTGTACCGGTTGAATCCCAAGTAGCAGATTCAGTAGGGCAAGCTTGTTCTCTAGTTGGTGCAAATCTTTGAGATTCGTCTTTATACCAAGCTGGAACTTCACCATCTTGACCAAAAATCATTAAATGTGAATCTTTGCCTAACGTCATGGCACAATTAGTTTCGTCTAAAGTATATTTTATACTTTGATCCTCAAAAAATGATTTGTGTTGGTCTGGATTTTGACATTGTTCTTTAATATAAAAATCTGTGAAAGGTGCAGTTGATTGTTCTTTGCACTGATTATAAATGTCGTAATATATTGGGCTTTGTAAAATTACCTTGTTAACTTTTGCGTTGTCATCTTTAAAATAATTTATAGCATAAGACCATAGCAGAGCACCATTATTTGTACCCATACCATATTTTTGATTTTGATTTTTTGGCCACATTCCATTCTCGGTCAAAATTTGCAGGGCTTTAACAAATGGTTGCATAAAACAAGTAACACCGTTTTCACGCCATTGCTCGTCGGGTAAGTCTTGTGGATCCCAGCCAGTGTTAGAAGAAAATTTAAATTCTAAAATTCTAAACCCTTTTTTCCATAGTTCGAATTCTAGCAATCTACGCGAATCGTAACGAGGGTTTTGAATATTAAAGACATATTCTGTAGTCGGAGAACCAGAAAGATGGAGGAATGTACCCTGGTAACTTGTTTCAGGTGCTTGTTTACTTAATCTTGCACTAAATGATTGTGTAGGTGTAAGAGATGTAAGGCAAGATTCAGGATCCGGACTTACATCAATATCAACGATATCTTTTCCCCATACTTGATTTGTTTGTTTTACAAAGGGATTAAATGTAGTATTAGAGTTTACTGTATTAGTAGCTGGTGCAGTAGTATTGATTTGAATGTTTCTCATTAAGAAAATTAAAATTACTAGCAATAAAATTATTGTAATAAGAAACAATAATTTAACAATTTTCATAAATTAAACTTATTGTTTATAATTAGTTATATATATAAGATACTATAAAATGAATTTTTGGACAAAGTTAGAAAAACCAATCTTATCGTTAGCGCCAATGTGCGGAATAACCGATTCAGCTTTTAGGCAGATATGCAAAAAGCATGGTGCTGATGTTGTATATTCTGAAATGGCTTCAGTTGATGCTTTGTATTACAAAAAATCAGCTAAGAAAACATTAGACTTAGTTAAATTTCAAAAGTTAGAGCGACCTTATGTTGTCCAGCTGTTTGGTAAAGATCCAGCAAAGTTTGCTAAAGCAGTAGAAATAATTACGCAGCAAGTAAAGCCAGATGGAATTGATATTAACTTTGGATGCCCTGCAAAAAAAGTTTTTGGCCATGGATCTGGTGCGTCGCTAATGAATGATACAAAAAAAGCCAATCAAATCATAAAATCAGTTATTCAGAACACCACTTTACCAGTATCAATTAAAATAAGGTCAGAAGTTAAGGGTGTAACCGCAGTTAATTTTTTAAATTCAATAGATCATAATCAGTTATCAGCACTTATGATTCATGGCAGAACTTATAACCAAGGTTTTTTTGGTTCTATCGATTATACGATTATCAAACAAGTAAAATCATTGCTTGATATCCCAGTACTAGCTAATGGAGGCATCAATACTCCAGAAGAAGCTAAATTAATGTTTGATAAAACAAATGCTGATGGGATTGGTTTAGCAAGAGGTGTCAAAGGTAAGCCATGGCTATTTAGTCAGATCAAAGATTTTTTAGTAAGGGATAAATATAATGAAAAGAATTTTAAACAAATTAAAAAAATCATACTTGAGCATGCTAAGTTGTCACAAAAGGAAAAAGGGGAGCATGGCATTGTAGAGTTGAGAAAACATTTAACTTGGTATATAAAAGGTTTTGAAGGTGCGAAGGAATTAAGGCAAGAATTAGTCAGAGTTAATAGTATTATGGATATTACAAAAATATTATCAATGTATTAAGATCAATGCAGGCAACCAAAGGAGGTGCCAAAATGGCAAAGAAAAAAGATCCATTAGCAGGCTGGAACGATCCGAAAGAAGTTGAAAAACTGATGCGAATTTTAGAAATAGGATCGGAACCCAAACTTAAAAGTCAAATTGATTTAACTGAAGAAATTCGAAAGTATTTTAAGAAACATCCAGGTTCTTCTTGCGACGTCGGCATCGTATTTCCACCTTGTCCGCGGTGTATGCCACCAATGAAAACGTCAGGCCCTGCAATTGCAGTAGCTTGACGTTTTTTTTGATAGATGTGTGATCCTTCGATTCGTCCGACTTAGGCAGACTCACTCAGGGCGATACTTCGTATAGTTTTACGACGCCCGATACACTTTAATCAAATTCTATTTAAAAATGAAACCTAGTGACCCGAATTCAGCCACTAGGTTTTGTGCCGTTGGAGGGAGTTGGCGATTTGTACGCCTTAAGTTTTTTCTTTACAGCTTCGCGTACATTAGCGATTAATTGATCACGTAACCCATCGTCGATTAATTTTTTTACTTCGTTAACAACTTCTGTTATGTTTTCACTTTGCCATGCTTTTTTGTCTTTTCTTTTTCTGGTTTGCCGAGTTATTGCATCAATAAGATCCCCGATCTCTTTAATGGATGGTAAAAGTAATGATCCACCACCCTCGTATCTAAATATCGATATAGATGCGATTATCTCTGCAAGTTTATTAACTGATGATGCAAGTAGGTTTTTGGTGGTTACGCCACTATTTCTTTGTGTGGTCATAATCTCTACCTCCTTGGTTTTCCTCCATTGCAGAAATCTTACTCTAAAACGTAGAATTTTGTCAAACAAAAAAAACGTAAATTACATCAATGTTTGCCTAAAAAATAAATTACAAAAATCGTTTTCGTTTAAAAACAGTAAGCATGCCTCCAGCAATTAAAACCATAATGCCAACAACCATCCAAAAACCGTATTTATGGTTTAGAAAAGGCATGGCATGCACAGTATTCATACCAAATACAGTGGCAATTAAAGTAATAGGAAAAGTGATAACAGAAATAATAGTAAGAATTCTCATAATATCATTTAGTTTAAATGATATTAAAGATTCATTTGTTTGATGCAAAGTTGTGATTCTTTCTTTCAATCCTTCTAGGGCATCCCAAATTTCTTTTGAGTAATCAACTAAGTTATCAAAATATACGTCAGTTTTTTTCAAAACAAACAACGGGCTTTCTTTAAAATTATCAATGGCCTTTTTTAGATTGTTTTTATGAACCTGCATAATGCGCCTGTAATCAATAATATTTCTTCTGATAATTAATATTTCAGAAACCATTTTCTTTTCGTGACCATCAAAAATTGCTTTTTCGATATTATCACAATCAACAATTAAGTGGTCAAGCATGGGAAGACAATATAGAAAAAGTTTATTTAAAATTTCGTAAAGTAATCTTTCTGGAGAGCCGCCGTCAAAACTTCCTCTTAGTTCCTCGGAAATTTGAAGTAATCTAAAAAAATCAACAAAGGTCGGCATATTGCCAGCATTGATTGTAACAAAATAGTTTTTAGAAATAAAAAAATCAATTTCTGCTGGAAATATTTCCCTAGTTTTTCTGTTATAGACTGGAAATAAAAAAACCAAAAATGAATATTTTGGATATATATCTATTTTGGTTCTGTGTGTAGGACGTATGCAATCTTCTAAATCAAGTGGGTGAAATTTAAAATTTTCGCGTAAATATTTTATTTCTGCTTCTCCGGGATTTGTAATATTTATCCACTTATAGTGTTTGAAGTGTAGGGTTTGGATTTTTGCCATACTCAGTAGTAGAAATTTTATTAGTTTATATATTATTAAATAATCGTGTAAAACTTATATAAATATACACCCAGTCTTAGATATTAAGGATTATCTTAATAAAATTTCTACTACTGAGCATATTTTTTGTATTTTTTTTAGGTTTTGTTTGGTAGTATTATGATAGCATAAAATACAAAAATATAGAAATTTGTGTTATAATATATTCATGAATAAAAGTACTAAAGATATTGGCAATCCTCATATTAATCCTGAGAGCAGGGATGTTTTTAAATCTAAAACTCAGGACACTGTAGCTGAAACACACGAAGAAAAATTTGAAAAGCACGAAGCGCAGGAAATGATAAAAGCTATTGAGGAAGAAACCAAAAAACAACAAGAAAAAGTTTCACCACAGCCAGAATTAGTAGCTGTAAAAAAAGTGCCAATACCAGTTGGTCAGAAAAGCCAAACCCTAGAAGCAATAGAAGATATTTTGGAAGAAGATCTTAAAGATGTATTTCCAAGCTTACCAATTGGTATTAAAAATGAATTTAAAACTAAAGGAGAGATAACTGCGATAAAAATAGAGGAAAAGTTACAAAAAACAAAAATCAAAGTCAAAGAAATATTAAAACTTATTGTTGACTGGTTAAAAATTATACCTGGCGTAAGTAAATATTTTTTAGAGCAAGAAGCAAAAATAAAAACCGACAAAATATTAAAACTAAAACAAGCCTCTTCCCAAAAAAAAGAGAAGAGGTAAATGAAACAAAAATATGCAATTTGTGTTTGCTAACGTTGCGCCAAAGCCAGAAAATTCATTAGGAATAATGGAGATGGTTTATAATAACACATCTTTTTTTATTGTAGCTGATGTTTTGGCATTAATTGTTTTGTTTATCTTACTAATTGCGCTGGTAAAAATATTATTTAATAAAAGCGCTCGCGTGCCAAAAGCTTTTAAAAAAGTAATAATTCAAGTCGCTCTACCAAAAGAAGCATCAAAAAAAAGCGATGAAAAACATGACACGCAAGAAGGCATGCAACAGCAAATAGGTGTGGCAGAAAATTTGTTTAGTATTTTAGGTGGGCAGAGAGCACAACGAGGATTTAAGAGGTGGCTGTGGGGTAGAGAAGACCATTTTTCCTTAGAAATAGTTTTTCGTGCTGGATTAATATATTTTTACGTAGCAGTGCCCAAATACATGTTGCAGTTTATGGAAGAACATATTTTGGCACAATATCCAGAAGCAGGCATACAAACAATAGAAGATTACAATATTTTTTCACCTCGAGGAGTAGTAAAAGGTTGTTATTTAAAATTTAGTAGAGAATATATTTTTCCTATCAAAACTTATCTTAAACTTCCAGGAGAAAGCCTTAACGCTATCACTAATACATTAAGCCGTATAGAACAAGATGATGGAGCCGCTATCCAAATTATTGCTAGATCTGCCAAAAAAAAATGGCATCGTTTTGGCATGAAGGTGGCACGCCATTTGCATCATGGTAAACGGTTGTACGAAGCAGTAGCAATGGGAAAACCTTTAAGCTTGTTTAAGGTTTATAGATTCTTTTCTACTAGGACTGATAAAGAACGGGTAATGCAACAACGACAAGGCATGGGTTCAATGCAAATATCTCCAATGGAGCAAGAAACCGTTAAAGGTATAGAAGAAAAAACATCCAAAGCTGGGTTGGATATTAATATCAGAATTATAACATCAGCTAAATCAGAAAGCGTAGCAGATAGATATTTGTCAAACATCGTGGAATCTTTTTCTCAATTTAATTTTTATCAATATGGAAATACTTTTCAAAGAATTAATGCACCAACCAAAGCAATCGTAAAAGATTTTATATACAGAAATTACTTAGATTCTAAAAGAATGATTCTCAATTCAGAAGAGCTTGCTTCAATTTTTCATTTTCCTACACCATTTAGCGAAACTCCTAATATTTATTGGTTGCTAGCAAAAACATTTGGCCCGCCCCCGCATATTCCTACTGAGGGTCTGCTTCTTGGAGAGAATCGATATAGGGGTGCAACTACTAAAATTTATATTAAAAACGATGACCGTCGCAGACATATGTATACCATAGGTATGACCGGTACTGGTAAATCGGTTTTAATGTCGGAAATGATTAAACAAGATATTAAAAATGGCAATGGCGTATGTGTAATAGATCCGCATGGGAATTTAATTGATGATTTATTGCCTTGTATTCCACAAAGTCGTCTTGAAGATGTAGTGTTATTTGATCCTTCTGATACAGAACGACCAATTGGTTTAAATATGCTAGAAGCAGATACTCCAGCACAAATGGATTTTGCTATACAAGAAATGATAGCTATTTTTTATAAACTCGTGACAGATCCTTCAATGATTGGCCCAATGTTCGAACACAATATGAGAAATGCCATGCTAACTTTGATGGCAGATAAAGAACACCCAGGCACAATTGCCGAAATTCCAAGGATATTTACTGACCATGCTTTTCAAAAATACAAACTTAGCAAAGTTACAGATCCAATGGTTAGAGCTTTTTGGGAAAAAGAAATGGCAAAAACTTCTGATTTCCATAAATCTGAAATGCTTGGCTACTTAATTTCTAAGGTTGGTAGGTTTATAGAAAACGCAATGGTTAGAAACATAATTGGACAACCAAAGTCCGGATTTAATTTGCGAGAGATCATGGATCATAAAAAAATTCTTTTAGTGAATTTATCAAAAGGAAAGGTTGGAGAAGTAAATGCTAACTTACTTGGATTAATAATTGTATCTAAATTGCAGATGGCTGCCTTTACTCGCGCAGATTTACCAGAAGAAAAACGAGGAGATTTTTATTTATACATTGATGAGTTTCAAAACTTTATTACCCAAAGCATTTCTACAATTTTGGCAGAGGCAAGAAAATATCGCCTTAATTTAATTTTTGCTCACCAATACTTAGGACAGCTAGCCGGAGGGTCTGGAGTAGAAGGTAAAACTCATGGTGATGCCATAAAGGATGCTATTTTTGGAAATGTTGGAACTATTATTTCTTTTAGGATTGGAGTTGAAGATACAGAAACAATTGCCCAACAATTTGCCCCAATAATTTCTGAATACGATTTAATAAATGTTCAAAAGTTTAATGCTTATATTAGATTGCTAGTAGATAATCAGCCAACCAAGGCATTTAATATTGCTACTTATCCACCTAGCCCAGGTAATCCAGTTATGGCTGAAAAAGTAAAACAATATTCAAGAGAAAAATATGGTCGGCACAAAGCTATTATTGAACAAGAAATATTAGATCGATCTAAATTAGGCGAAAGCGCTTCTAAAGATTTACTGCCAAATGTGGAGAGGAGTTTGTAATGGATATAATTGCTGTTTTGATAATTTTTGTAATTGTAAGCGTACTTATTACTTTTACTTTTGCTGGCATTTCTGCAGCGCCATGGGTACCATTGTGGAAATCTGATATTAGAAGAATGCTTAAAGTAGCAAAAGTTCAAGATGGTGAACATGTCTATGATTTAGGATCAGGGGATGGCAGGATACTGCTTATTGCTGCCAAGGAATTTAATGCAAAATCTACTGGTTTTGAAATATCAGTCTTGCCATTTTTTGTATCTTATATTAAAATAGTAATAGCAAATTTAAAAACAAAATATAAAATAAAAATAAAATTCAAGAGTATGTATGCTCAGGATTTGTCAGAAGCTGATGTAATCACTATGTTTTTGACACCTATGGCAACAAAGAAACTTAAACCCATATTTTCTAAGGGTTTAAAAAAAGGTTGCAGAATAGTCTCGTATGCATTTTCTATCCCAGGGTGGGAACCAGATGAAGTTTCCAAACCTGCAAAAAACAAAACTTCAGTATACTTGTATAAAATCAAATAAAAATAAAAAAACTAGAATACAAAAATAAAATATGTTTGATAAAATAAAAGGCAAAAATAAAGACTATCTTGATAATGAATTTTTAGATCAACTTGAAGGTGTGTTAGAAAACATCCAAACTAATGTAAAAAAAGCATTGGAGTTGGTTAGAACTGGCCAGGTAGACGAAGAATTACTTAAAGAATCTATTAAATCAAATAGTTTAGGTCTAGAAGCAGACAACGCAAATAGTGTGGTAGAAGGAGTGTTTAATGGTCAAATCATGATAGGATCAGATGGCAAGGAATATGTAATTCCACCAAACTACGCATCTAAGTCTAAGTTGGTAGAAGGTGATTTAATGAAGTTAACAATTACTGGTAATGGTTCTTTTGTTTATAAGCAAATAGGTCCAGTGGATAGAGAGCAGATTATTGCTACCTTAACCAAAAACGATTCAACTGGAGAATATTACGCATTAACAGATGACGGCAAAAAGTGGAAACTTTTAAATGCAGCAGTAACATATTTCCATGGTAAAGCAGGGGATAAGATAGTTGTTGTAGTACCAAAAGGCGGTAAAAGCGCTTGGGGAGCAGTAGAAAATTTGATTAAGTAGTCTTTTAGTTTATTGTATATAGCTAATAGCTTATAACCTCTAAATGAGGCTTTTTTGTTTGCTCTATTTGTCATTTCGTGCTGTGTATATTAAAAACCCTCGAAGGCGACTCGACCCAAAAATTTATTATTCAGGGCTCGCTGAGAGAGGTTTTTGCCTGTAAAAAGTAGGCGACATTGGCCAATGTCGCCTACCGTGTATGTAATAATTATTTTGCTACTTCTTCCAATCTTTTATTCACTTCTTCCCAGCTTGCAATATGCCAAAAAGCTTCTACATATTTTGCTTTGTCATTTTTATAATCAATATAATAAGCATGTTCAAACATATCTAAAACCATCAAAATTGGATACCCAGGATAAATGTTAGAATTATGCTTTTCTATTTGCATAAGTTCGAGCTTTTCTGCAGTTAAATCATAAACCAAAACAGTCCAACCAGAACCTTCAATACTCATTGCATTTTGAGTGAATTCTTTTTTAAACCTATCAAAACCACCCAAGTCAATATCAATTTTTTCTAGTAACATTCCTTTTGGAAGTTCGGTTGTTTTATTTTCTGGAGCTAAATTATTCCAAAACAAGGTATGTAACACAGCCCCACCAATATTCCAAGAAAGTGATTTTAAAGTAGATTTAACATCAATATCATCATCGTTTTTTCGTGCAGTTGTTAGCTTTTGTGAAATGTCATTTGCTCCGTTTATGTAAGCATTATGATGTTTGTCGTGATGTATGGTTAATTGTTCCTTGGACATATGAGGCTCTAAAGCATTATATGCAAAGGGTAAGTTAGGTAAAGTGTATTTAGACATATGTTTACAAATTATTTATTAATAAGTTACAAATTACGAATTCATACAAATATACGAATACGAGTGTAAATTTGTTGATTTGTATATTCGTATTGATATGTCCGCCTCGGCGAGCCTTCGGCGAGACGGGTAATTCGTATTATATCAATTATTGTCTAATTTATCAAAATGATATAAAATGATATAGCTATGAATCTAACACTATATAGAAAATACAGGCCAAAAAACTTTGAAGAACTAGTTGGCCAAAATCATGTAAAGACTACTTTGCAAAACGAACTTGAGATGAACAAGGTTTCTCATGCTTATCTTTTTACTGGCCCAAGAGGAGTGGGTAAAACCACAGCAGCAAGAATTTTTGCCAAAGCAATTAATTGTCAAAATTTAGAAAAAACAAAAAATGAACCATGCAATAAGTGTGATCATTGTAATGAAATAAACGAAGCTAAGGCACTAGATATAATAGAAATTGATGCAGCATCTAATCGCGGCATTGATGAGATTAGAGATTTACGGGAAAAGGTAAAATACACCCCAACGCGATTTCCCTATAAAGTTTATATAATTGACGAAGCGCACATGCTAACAATTGAAGCTTTCAATGCATTATTAAAAACATTAGAAGAACCACCAGCACATGCAATTTTTATTTTGGTAACTACCGAGGTTCATAAGCTGCCACAAACAATAATTTCTCGAACTCAAAGATTTGATTTTAGAAAAATTAATTTAGAAGATTTAGTGGGACGTCTTGCGCATATTTCAGTGGCAGAAAAAAAAGAAGTGCCAATAGAAATTCTGCAAAAGATTGCACAACGTAGCGAAGGTTGCGCGCGTGATGCCGAAAGCTTGCTTGGACAGCTATTATCTTTAGCCGAAAAAAAAGTAACTGTAGAGCAAGCAGAACTTATTGTGCCACGCTCTGATCTGGATTTAATCTTGGAGCTAGTTGATCAAATCAATAAAAATCAGGCAGCAAGCGCGATATCATTAATCAATAAATTAGTTGAAGAAGGAACAGACTTGCAGGTATTTGTTGAAGACTTAATAGAAACTTTGCGCAAAATGATGCTTTCAAAATTAAATACCAACCTAGAAGAATTCGCCATTGATTTTGATCAAAAAACACAGAAACTTATCAGTGAGCTAGTTAAAAATATAAAAGTTGAAGATATTGTAATTTATATTGAGAAATTTTTAAACGTGAAAAGAGAATTAAAATCTGCAGAAATTATTCAGTTTCCATTTGAACTTGCTATAGTGACACTATGTAAAGACGATCTAACTACAGCGCCGGTAGTTAAGATTGTAGCTACTCAAGAGGTGAAAAAAGTAATTGCAAAGCCTGCAGAAAAAAGTAGTAGCACAACCACAAAATTAAAGTTAACCTTAGAACAAGTCAAGGAAAAATGGGGAGAGGTTTTAGTATGTGTAAAAAAATATAATAATTCGTTAGCCTCAGTCTTAAGTGCTGGAAGACCATTTGAAATGGAAGGGGACATTGTACAGGTTTGCTTTAAGCATCAGTTTCATCAAGAAAGAATTGATGATATCAAAAATAAAGAAATGTTAGAAAAAGCTCTAAAGGAAATATTTGGAGAAGATATAAAAGTTAAAACAGTGATTATAAAAGAACTATCATCTGAAAAAGTTGCGGAAATAGAGGCAGAATTACCACAGCAAACGGATCCAGGGCTTGATAATATTTTGCAAACTTTTGGGGGAAAAATTGTTGAGTAGATAAAAAATTGAATTTTATCTACAAACCTCGGGGGTCGCCCGACTACATTTTATTTCGTCGGGCTGGTCTAATAGACTCGTAAAGCTCACTGCGTTCGCAACGAGCCATGTAGGACATCAGGTTCTGCTGTGTCCCGTACAAA